>Ga0209540_10000023_pt1 | contig 212980 bp, 184 predicted proteins | sample BarGraIncu01121A_FD_184501 | JGI IMG/M metagenome (GOLD analysis project Ga0209540, IMG submission 184501) | Arctic peat soil microbial communities from Barrow, Alaska - Barrow Graham LP Incubations 011-21A (SPAdes) (version 2) | ecosystem: Environmental > Terrestrial > Soil > Wetlands > Peat...
GTGAGCCCAGAGTCGGATAGTTGCCTGTTCTTGAGGATCTAAAGTAATGCGTTCCGATATATTCATTTGAAACAAGCATAACATATATCCTTTTAAATGTCAAGTTATTAGTGACGCACTACACTAGGATAGCTCCACTAGATGCTTCGGAAGACCTCAGTATGGCGATGCTTCCCACAAGGTGGGTGGCATCGTGAAATGCCTCGGAAGACTTCAGTATGGCGATGCTTCCCACAAGGTGGGTGGCATCGTGAAATGCCTCGTAAAACCTCGGCATAACGAATGCTTCCCACAAGGTGGGTGGCATCGTGAAATGCCTCGTAAAACCTCGGCATAACGAATGCTTCCCACAAGGTGGGTGGCATCGTGAAATGCCTCGTAAAACCTCGGCATAACGATGCGTACGTAGCGCTACATCTTACAGAAATGGTAGCGCCTAGATGTGGCATCGTGAAATGCCTCGTAAAACCTCGGCATAACGAATGCTTCCCACAAGGTGGGTGGCATCGTGAAATGCCTCGTAAAACCTCGGCATAACGATGCGTACATAGCGCCACTCTCATCCTTATGATAGAATACACAAACTATGGATACCCAACAAAAATCGCGATCTTTCGCAGCCGGCGCACCGTCCCTGAGCAAACTGGAGATCAACCTGCTGCCGCTCAAAAAATACCAGGGACCGGTGGAGATCGTGGCCAGCGACGAACGCCTGCGGGCCGTCATGCCGGAACTAAACGCTGAAAGGGTCCTGGGCTTCGATATCGAGGTCCGGCCGACCTTCAAAAGCGGTGACAATTTCCCGCCCGCCCTGGTGCAGCTGGCCGGAAGGAAAAAAGTTTTTCTGTTGCAGTTGAAAAAAATTAACGCCCTGCACTTGTTGGGAAACCTTTTTGCCGACGCGCGAATCATCAAGGCCGGAATCGCTGTGGCCGGGGATATAGGCAAGCTTCATGAGGTCATGAAATTCACCCCAGGGGGTTTCGTCGAACTGGGGAAAATGGCGGTCAAGGCTGGCATCAAGGCCAGCGGCGTACGCACATTGGCCGCCCAATTGCTGAGTTTCCGCGTTTCCAAGGGGGCGCAGTGTTCCAACTGGGCGCGCGGCGAGCTGACCCCGGCCCAGATCTTGTACGCGGCCACCGATGCCTGGGTCTGCCGGGAAATATTCCTGGAATTGGAAAAACTGGCTGATCGGATTCAGAAAAATAATTCATGACTATGATTAAAATAAACATACCCGGAAAAGAAAAAATCCTGGAAATCAGGCAGCTGGTGCTTGATTTCAACGGTACCATGGCCCTGGATGGCAAAATCAAACCCGGAGTGGGGGAATTGCTTACTGAGCTTTCCCGACAACTGCAGGTCCACATTGTCACTGCAGGCACTTTCGGCGGCGTGGAGACGGAAATCCGGAACATCCCATGCGCACTGAAAATCCTGTCCGGTGTCGACCAGACGGAGCAAAAAGCACGCTATGTGAAGGAACTGGGGGCTGAAAACACCGCCTGCATCGGTAACGGCCGCAACGACCGGGCCATGCTGGCTTGCGCCGCCCTGGCCATCCTGGTGGTCCAGGAAGAGGGCGCGGCCGTAGACAGTCTGCTTGAAGCCGACGTTTTATGCCGCGACATCGTTGAAGCTCTGCAGCTGCTGCTGCATCCTTTGCGCCTTACCGCCACCCTGAGAACCTGAAGGATTTATTTTAAACTCACCCCCCTTAGGTGGCAGACAAACCAAATTCGCCAAGGTCGGCGAATGGTTTGTGCTGCCCCGACCCCTCTCTTTTTGGAAGAGAGGGGAATTGAAGCTCCCCTTCTCTTCGCAAGAGAAGGGGTAGGGGATGAGTTTTTAATTCTCGTGGACAGGGCTTCAAACAGAGCATATTTTGTGCTATGATTAAGAAAAATTTAACCGTAAGGGGACGTCATGGCCAAGGTCATTGATTGGTTGAACAAGAACAAGAAATTGCTGTTTTCATTGGAAATCACGCCGCCAGACCGTGGAAAAAGCGTGGACGATATTTTCTTTGGTCTTGAAGCCCTGATGCCTTTCGAACCCCAATTCATCAACGTCACCTACCATCAGCCGCACACGGTTTATGAAGAAAAGGACGGCGTCATAACCCGCCGGCCGCGGCGCAAAAAACCAGGTACCGTTGGCATTTGCAGCGCCATCAAAAACCGCTTCCAGGTAGAACCGGTGCCGCACCTGATCTGCGGCAGCTTCAATCGCTACGAAACCGAGGACACACTGATCGACCTGCATTTTCTTGGCATTGAGAACATTCTGGCCCTGCGCGGTGACCCGCCCCCGGGCCAGCCGCGCTATATCCCTGAAAAAGACGGCCATCTTTTTGCCTGCCAACTGGTTGAACAGATCGCTTCGATGAACAGGGGAAAATACATTGATGAACTGGAAGATCCGTTTACGACTAATTTTTGCATTGGTGTGGCCGCGTATCCGGAAAAGCATTTTGAATCGCCCAATTTGGAAAAAGATCTTTTTTATTTGAAAAGCAAGGTGGCTATGGGGGCCGAATACATCATTACCCAGATGTTTTTTGATTTTCAGCTATATAAAAATTTTGTGGAAAAAGCCCGGGCCATCGGCATTGAAGTTCCGATCATCCCTGGACTCAAACCCCTGGTCAGCAAAAAGCAATTATTGCATATCCCCAGTGCTTTTCATGTCAATATCCCAGTCGAACTGGTCAATCTCATTGAAGAAGCCCGAACCCCTGAACAAGCTTTCGCAAAAGGAGTCCGTTTCATGGCCCGCCTGGCCGAGCAACTGATCGCTTACGGCGTTCCCGGCTTGCACGTGTTCACCATGGGCCAGGGACGATCCGCTTTGGCGTTGCTGGAAATGGTTTTTGGCAAAAAACGCTGACTTGGCAGGTAATACCATGAGCAAACCCGCCATTACCCAGCGGCAACACGAAAAAGTCCTGATTTTTGACGGCGCCATGGGCACATCTATCATGAAATTGGCATTGACTGCTGACGATTACCATGGCCACAACGGCTGCCTTGAATATCTCGTAGTTTCCAGGCCCGATGTTATCGAATCCATCCATGCTTCTTATCTGGCCGTGGGCTGCGATATTATCGAGACTGACACCTTGGGCGCCCAGCCCGGCGAACTGGCCGCTCACAATCTGCAAGACAGGACTTATGAAATAAACAAGAAAGCCGCCGAACTGGCCGTCACGGCAGCCGCCGCTTTCAGCAACATTGAGAAGCCCCGCTATGTGGCCGGTTCCATCGGGCCAGGGTCGCGCCTGCCCAGCCTGCTGCAGGTAGATTTTGCGTTTTTGGAGAATGGCTACTATCTTCAGGGCCTGGGGCTCTTTGACGGTGGGGTCGACCTGTTTCAAATCGAAACCTGCCAGGATATGCTGCAGATCAAAGCGGCTTTGTGCGGCTTGAATCGGGTATTCAGGGAAAAGGGCCAGGAACGACCGGTCAACGTTTTGATCACCGTCGAAAAAAACCGTATGCTATTGGGAACCGACGTGCTGACGGCTTTGGCTACGTTCGCCCCTTATCCGCTGTTTGCCTTCGGCATCAATTGCGGCAGCGGCCCCGAAGCTATGCAGGAAGCGGTCAGGATTTTGTCAGCCGCCTCGCCTTTTCTCCTGGCGGTGATGCCCAACGCCGGGTTGCCGAAATTCAACGATGGAAAATATGTGTATGATTTACAACCCGAACAATTCGCCCTTTATCTGCAACTTTTTGTCAAAGACTATGGCGCGGAACTGGTCGGCGGCTGCTGCGGCACAACACCAGCGCATTTACGGGCTTTGGTGGAGAAGGTTGGCAATTTGCAACCCGTCAAGAGAAAAATCTCCGGCGTCAGCATGGCTACTTCTCTGTTTTCAACCCAGGAATTTTCTGTTCAACCAGGTCCGTTGATTATCGGTGAACGGACCAACGCCACGGGCAGCCGGAAGTTCAAGGAGGCTTTGCTGAATGACGATCTGGACGGCATGGCAGCCATTGCCCTGGAGCAGGAGAAGGAAGGGGCGCACTTGCTTGACCTTAACGTGGCCTATGCTGGCCGGGATGAAGCCCAGGACATGGAGCGCTTGGTCGCCAGGTTGAATGCGCAAATCCACCTGCCCATGATGCTGGACAGTACCAATATCGACGCATTAACCGCCGGATTGAAACGTAGTGCCGGTCGCGTAGTGATCAATTCCATTAATTTGCAAGACGGCGGTATCCGGGCTGAAAAAATACTCGCTTTGGCCAGGGATTTCGGCGCCGCTGTGGTCTGTCTGGCCATTGATGAAGAAGGAATGGCACGCACTGTTGATAAAAAACTTGCGGTTCTGCAAAGGCTGCATGATCTGGCAGTCAGCAAGGGATTGAAATCAGCCGACCTTTTTCTGGACCCGCTAACTTTCACCCTGGCTTCAGGAGACCATGGCCTGGCCGGAGCCGGTGTGGAAACACTGGCCGCCCTGCCCATGATCAAAAAGCAACTGCCCCGTTCATTTTCCCTGCTCGGGGTCAGCAATATTTCTTACGGCCTGCTGCCGGCCGCCCGGAAAATAGTCAATGCCGTTTTTCTTTATCACGCTGTGCAACAGGGTTTGGATGCCGCCATTTTTCACGCCGCCAGGGTGTTGCCGCTGAACCAGATCGCTCCTGAAGAGATAAAAATGGCCGAAGATTTGATATTCAATCGCTTCAGGGTGGATTACGATCCGCTGCTGGTCATCTGCGATTATTTCCGCGGCCATAAACTTAGTCCGGTCGCCAATAATGTCTTGCCTTCCACCCCGGAAGAACGGGTCTATGCAGCCGTAATCAACGGTAATCCGTCCGGCCTTGAAAATGAACTGGCCCTTCTTTTAGAGCAAATGCCGGTTTTGGCAATCGTCAACTCCTGTTTGCTGAAGGCCATGGCCGAGGTCGGCGTATTTTTTGAAAGCGGAAGAATGCAACTGCCTTTTGTTTTGAAATCAGCCGAAGTGGTTAAAACTGCCCTGGATATTCTTGCCCCGCACATGCTCGGCAAAGAAAAAAAATACCTTGGTCGCCTGGTTTTGGCCACGGTCAAAGGCGATATTCATGATATCGGCAAGAACCTGGTTGATATCATTTTACGCAGCAATGGTTACCAGATATTCAATCTCGGTACCAATCAGGACGGAGCCGCTATTGTTGCCGCCGTGGAAGAGCACAGTCCCGACCATGTCGGCTTGAGCGCACTGTTGGTCAAATCGACCCTGGAAATTAAAGAAATAATGCACATTTTTTCGGACCGGGGTATCAATGTTCCGGTAATTTGCGGCGGAGCGGCTCTAACCCCGGCTTTTGTCGCTTCGGCCCTGCAGCCTGTTTATCAGGGAAAAGTGTATTACGCCGCCGACGCGTTTGCCGCCCTGAAGATCATGACCGGAGCCGCTGTTCCGGCGCCCAAGCCGGTTCGCAAGACAAAAGCGCCTGCGGCTGTCCCAGTCGTCAATTTTATTCAGCCGTCTTTGACCGCGCCTTTTTCAGGGGCGCGAGCATTGCATTGGGGCTTCGAAGAAATTCTGCCCTGGCTGGACAAGAGAGTGCTGATCCGATCCCGATGGCGTATGAAAGAGGGGGCCAAGGCGGAAAAGTTCTTTGCTGAAAACCTCAGCCTGCTCCGAGACAAAAAAATTACCGGCTTTTCCGCCGTTTACGGTTATTTCGATTGCCGCCGCCAGGACAAAAACCGTCTGCTACTGAACATAGGGGGCGAAGCCCTGATTTTGGACTTTCCGCGCCGCAGAAAGGTGTCTTTGGCAGATTATTTCCGCGAAAATGGCGATCTGGTGCCATTTTTTATTGTTAGTTGCGGACCAGGCATCTCCCGCCTTGAAAAAAAACTTTTTGCCACTGACCAGTACCAGCTTTACATGCTGCTGCACGGATTCGGCGTGCAATTGGCGGAAAGCCTGGCGGCCAAAATGCATCAATATATCCGGCGCGAATTGGGCTTGCCCGGGAAACAGGGCAAAAGGTTCAGCCCCGGTTACCCAGCCTGGCCCGACTTGGCCGACCAGCAAAAACTGGTGCGCCTGCTGGCGGCGGACAAAATTGGCGTTACTGTCAGCGAAGCATGCCAACTACTGCCGGAGCTAAGCGTCAGCGCTATGGTCGTCTGCCATCCCCAGGCCGAATACTTTTAAAATCGGTGTCGAAGTCTGGGGAAAATTTGACAATTGACCAATAGCTTTCTATAATAAAGGCAATGAAAACAGGATTATTGGGAACATTTTAATATGGATGAATTCATCTGCCCGGAGGGGCTGGGCAATCAATTTCCGGTCTTGATCCAGAAAAACCTGGCCGCGATCGAAATGGCGTTCAACCTGGAGATTTCTCTGCGCGGCAATAAAATCATGTTTTCCGGAGACGCTCCGCAGGCCAAAAAATTCAAAAAATATTTGCTGCATCTTAGCAAGATTGCCGCTGAGAATGGCGGCCTTCATAATCACGAAATTCTATTCAGTTTGAACCTGGTCGGGGATGGGAAACTAGATGAATTGCAGGAAAATATTATAAAAAAACATATCATCAAGGTGGATGGCAAGGAAGTTTCCCCCAAAACCTTCAACCAGCAAGCCTATGTCCAGGCGATCAAGGACAACGACATGATATTTGGCATCGGTCCGGCCGGTACCGGCAAGACTTTTTTAGCCATTGCCATGGCTTTAAGTTCACTGATCAATAAGAAAGTGGAGCGGATTGTTTTGACCAGGCCGGTGGTGGAAGCCGGCGAAAAACTGGGATTTCTGCCCGGTGACATTCAACAAAAAATCAATCCTTACCTGCGGCCGCTCTATGACGCCCTGTATTACCTCATCGGTTTCGAAAAAACAGCGGAATTGATTGAAAAGGGGATCATCGAAATCGCCCCCTTGGCCTACATGCGGGGCCGTACCATCAGCGATGCTTTCATTATCCTCGATGAAGGCCAGAATACCGTGGATTCGCAGATGAAAATGTTTCTCACCCGTTTTGGCGCCAATTCGCGGGTGGTGGTCACGGCCGATATCACCCAGATTGATTTGAGCGAACCGAAAAAGTCGGGTATTTTCAAAGTCATAGAAATCCTGAAAAACGTGACCGGAATAGCGGTAATTCATTTGACCATGAAAGATGTGGTCCGTCATCCATTGATCCAAAAAATCATTGCAGCTTATGAAAGAGCGGAAAAATGAATTTTGACCTGGAATTGAAAAAGAAAAAAAGACAACCGGCGGCTGCAGAAAAGGGGAAATCATCGTTCGGGAAACTGCTGATCGGGATCGCCTTCATTGCCATTATTTCTTATATTAGTTATCAGCCGCCCTTGAAAACCATTATTGACTCGACTTTGAAAGTCGGAGATATCGCCGCAGATGATATCGTTATCCGCAAGGATATGACCGTGGAAGACAAGGAAATGACCGAGGTGAACCGCCAAAAAGCCAGGGCCAATTTAATCCCGGTCTATGAATTTAATGAGCAGAAAATCGAAAGCAGCCAAATGCTGCTCAATGAGTGGTTCAATTATTTTAAAGGTATGCGCAAGGAATGGGCAAAAGGCCGGTTGAAACTGGGCCAAGTCCGTTCCCAAATCAGCGGTAATTTTGGACTCGAATTATCTACCACGGGCATCAATGTTCTGCTCAAGGGCAACGTTTTCGGCAAGATCGATTTGAACCGCCTGCTGCAGGAAATCAATAACTGGGAAGAAAAGGGCATCCTCCTTTCCAAAATCGGAATCCCCAAAAGCCGGAATGATTTCATTACAATATATTCAGAAAAACGAGGTTATTCGCAAGTCAAGCTGGCGGAACTCTTTGATTTGAACGAAATCAAGGACAAGTTGAATGTTTTTTTAAAAAATTCCGCGTTGAAGGGCAATGAAAAAGAAATTCTGGCCCCGATTTTGCTGGAATACATCAGCGTCAATGTCTCTTTTTCGGAAATATTGACGCGCCTGCAGGAAGAAAAGATTTTGGCCCTGGTCAATCCGGTATTCATTCAATTGAAAAAAAACAAGATCATCCAGCGCCGCGGCGATGAAATAAGCAAAGACCATCTAAGATTGGTCAATTTGATCAGTGCCGAAGAGAAAACCAGAAGTAATAAAATTCCCGGCATTTTCCTGATTTTTACGATTCTCGGTATCCTGTTTTATTTCTTCTGGCGCCTGCACGCCTTGACCAAAATCGGCGGCATAAACCGGCTAAGACTTGATTTTGTCAGCGCCATGACTTTCATAGCCTGCGCCGTGAGTTACCGCCTAGCGCTTTTTGTTTATCCGCTCATTTTAAATAATATTGCCTTGAACATTAACATCGATAACGTTGGCATGGTTTATGGCATTCCTTTCGCGGTCGGGTCATTGCTTATCGCTTTTTTGTTCACTCTGCAAAGCGCCATTACTTTTTCCATTGTCAACGCCATCATCAGCGGTATAATCTGCGATTGGAACTTCAATATCATGCTGTTTGTTTTGGCCGGCAACCTGGCGGTAGCATTCGGCATAGAATTCTATCAAAGGTTGAAGCGTTCCTCGATTCTGAAGGCGGGATTTTTCTGGCTGCTCCCGGTCAATATGATGACCACCCTGATGTTCGCCCTTACCGAAGATAATTACAGCTGGCGCACCATATCTTTTTTTGTGGTAATGGGGATTTTATCAGCCTTACTGTCCGTTTTTATAGCTAATTTCATGATTCCTTTGTGGGAAGTAATGTTCAAAGTGGTCACTGACCTGAAATTGGTGGAAATCACTAATTTGAATCTGCCGGTGTTTCGCGAGATGCTGGAGAAGGCACCAGGGACCTACCACCATTCACAAATGGTGGCCTCTTTGGCCGAAGCTGCTGCCCAAGAACTGCAATTGTCGCCAATTCTGCTGCGAGCCATGGCCCTATACCATGATATCGGAAAAATAGACAGTCCCCAGTTTTTTACTGAAAATTCGTCGGTTTACGAGAATCCCCATACTCAGCTCACGCCCCGGGATAGTGCCAAAATAATAATTGCCCATATCAGCGCCGGCTTGGAAAAAGCCGATTCACTGAAACTGCCCCAAAAAATCGCACAAGCCATAGCGCAGCACCATGGAACCAAGCTGGTCAAATTTTTTTATGAAAAAGCCAAGGCAATAGGTTCCGGTCATCTCGACGATTTTGATGAAAACATGTTCCGCTATCCCGGCAAAAAACCTCAGGAAATCGAGCAAGCCATCATCATGCTGGCCGATCAGGTGGAGGCCGCATCAAAAAGCCTCTCCGCGCCCAATGACCAGGACATAAAAAATGTGATCGAGCAGATCATCAGCACCGACATTGCCGAAAATCAATTCGATGAATGCCAGGACTTGACGTTTAAAGCTCTGAATATTATTGCCGGCAGTTTCTATAACAAGCTTGCCGCTATCTACCACCAGAGAATTGCCTATCCGGGTTTTGATTTTAAAAAAGAGAATATAAATGATTCAAATCCAAAATAACGGTTTCCCGGTCAAAAAAAAAGTATTGCTGCGAGCACTCCGGCAAATTGCCAGCCAGCTGCATATCAAGGGAGCGGTAACCATCAAAATCGCCGCCGCCGACGAGGTCCGCGAACTTAACAAAAAATACCGCCATAAAAATTGTGCCACAGATGTGTTGAGTTTTCCAGTGGGAGAAAAACTGCCCGGCGGTTTTTACGCCGGTGACATCCTGATCTGCTGGACTCTGGCCGAAAAACAAGCCCGTGAAAACAACCATTCAATGCAAAAAGAATTACTGCTTTTGATGATCCATGGCTTGCTGCACTTGCATGGTCATGATCATGAAAAAGATAAAGGCGAAATGCTGGCCCTGCAGCAGCAGTTATTTGCCGCGCATGCCGGTGAACTAGAATGAATATTGTCATCTTGATTGCCCTGTATATTGTGACCATTCTTTTCTATTTGCTGGAAAGCAGTTTTGAAAGCTTTTCACGCATCTCACTGGCCAAATTTCTCAACGGTTTGCCGCCCAAGCGCAAACCTAGTTTTGCCTTTGTTGAGAAATTCGACCTGGTCATTCATTCACTGGAAACGATAGTTTTCTTCCTGCAAATCATTCTGCTCATCTGCACATTTCAGGCCCTTGAAAACGCAATAACTTCGGCCACGTCAAGGATTTTACTGATCGGGTTGCTGTACCTGGTTTTCTTTAACCTGGTTTTTTATATCGCCGCTTACCTGAACCGGGAAAAAGTGCTGCGCAACCTGCTGTTTCTCTTTCCGGTTGCCTGGATAATATTTTATCCCCTGAATTTTATTTTCAAAATTTTTTTGAAGGAAGGCCCGGCGGATCCCCGGGAAAATCAAGCTGAAGATCTCAGTGACGAGCAATTGGAAATGTTTCTTGAAGAAGGGGCCAAGGAAGGAGTGATCGAAAAAGAAGACCAGGAAATGATTGAAAGCGTCCTCGAATTCGGGGACACGTTGGTTAAGGAAATTATGACCCCGCGGGTGGATATGATTCATATCCATATCGACGCCACCTTGGATGAAATCATTGCCATTATCAAAAACAAGAAAAAATCACGTTTCCCGGTTGTTGGCGAAAGGATCGATCATGTCGAAGGCATTATTTTGGCCAAGGATGTGTTCAATTACTGGGGCCGCAATGACTTCAATATCAAGGAAATTCTCCGGCCGTCATTCTTTATCCCCGAAACCATGCGTATTCTGGAATTACTTAAGGAAATGCAGAAAACCAAGCAGAAATTCGCCATCGTTATTGATGAATTCGGCGGAGTTTCCGGGGTTATCAGCATGGAGGATGTCATTGAGGAAATCGTCGGCGATATCAAGGATGAATATGATGATGATTTGGAAGCCATTGTTCGTGACCGGGACGGATTTATCGTCAAAGGTGATGTTGTCATAAATGAATTAAACGAAGCCCTGCAAATCGAAATAGACGATAATGAGGACTATCAAACCGTGGCCGGTTTAATCAGTTGCAAATTAGGTAAAATTCCGGGTCCACATGACCATGTGACTGTCGAAGGCTATGTTCTTGAAGTCCAGGAAGTTGAAAAGAACCGCATAAAAAGTGTGCGCATCTATCGTGAACACAAATAAAACCAGGCATTCGGGGTATGTGGCCCTGCTGGGCCGGACCAATGTCGGCAAATCGACATTTCTCAATGCCTTGATGCAAACCAAAGTTGCCATTGTCTCCAACAAACCCCAGACCACGCGCAAAAGAATTCTGGCCATCAAGACCAGTGAACGCGGTCAAATTATTTTTTTTGACTGCCCCGGCATCCACAAGCCCCATTACAAACTTAACGAACTGATGATGAAGGCTGTCCATGATGCGCTGCATGATGCCGACCTCATCCTTTATTTCATTGATCTGGCTTATCCCCAAGAAGACGATTTTGTCATTTCGTTGTTGGAAAAAGCCGGTAAAAAGGTTTTTTTGGTGATCAATAAAATAGACAAACTGAACAAAGGCAAAGTATTGGACAAAATTCAGCATGACAAGGATTTATTCCCCTGGCAGGAGATCGTTCCCATATCGGCACTCAAAGGCGACAACCTCGGGCTGATGGAAGAATTGATCTTCAATTATCTGCCCGAGGGTGAAAATTTTTATCCGGCCGATGAATACACAATACAATCGGAAAACTTTTTTGTCGGGGAATTAATCAGGGAAAAAATGTTGAATTGGGTCGAAGACGAACTTCCTTTTACCACTTCCATAAAAATTGAAGAAATCAAAGACCGCGGTGAAGTAGTGTATGTGCGGGCTGAAATCTATGTGGAATCGCGCGCCCAGAAAAAAATCGTTATCGGGAAAAATGGCAATATGATCAAGCAAATCGGCCAACAGGCGCGGCAGACCCTGGAAGAATACTATGGCAAAAAGGTTTTTTTGGATTTGTTTGTAAAAATAGTGCCTGGCTGGAGAAATTCCAACCAAGTGATACAAGAAATCTTTCAATAGTCCGAAAAACTATTTTCTCAAGCCAATTGGGCGGCCAGGATATGGTTGATATTTATCCTTATTTATAATAGAATACTGTTTAAATAAATGTTTAAAATAAATACACTGCAAACCAAGCTTCTGTTATATTTTGTCTTAATCAGTTCGGGATATATCACTATCTATTCTTTTTTTATTTTGCATATGATCAACGCCAGAGCCTTGATCATTTTAATATCGACCGTACCGCTGATCGTTTTTATCGTCAGCGTCATCTGGATTAATAAAAATTTGATTCAGCCCATGCAATTGCTTAAAAACGGTCTGGGAAAAATCAGTTATAAAAATCTTTCCCACCGTATTGAAATTCAGCCAAACAATGAGTTTTCGTTTCTGGTTGGCCAGTTCAATGAAATGGCAGAAAAAATCGAAAGCATGATGACTGAAATCGAATCCACGCACAAAGGTTTAGAAAAACAAGTCCTTGCCCGTACCGGGGAATTGAACGAGTCCAATAAAAAACTGCAAATTGCCCTGCAAGAACTGCGGGACACCCAGAAGCATATCATACAAACTGAAAAGCAAAAATCTTTGACCACCATCGTCTCCGGCTTTGCCCATGAAATCAACAATCCTCTGACTGGCATTTTGGGTTATGTCGATTTAATGACCATTCGTGATGACATCATACCTTATACCAGGGAAAAACTGATCAGTATTCAGAAACAGGCGTTACGCATCAAGACTATCATCGATCAACTAAACCAGTTAAATCCGGATATGGACCAGGTCAAGATGGAAATCAATCTGTGTAATTTGCTGGATAAACTTGTAAAAGTTGTTTCCAGCCGCCAGGGAAACAGCGATTTTGCCATTGAAAAAAACAATTTCAACCAGGAAATTATTGTCCAAGGCAACCATTTTGCCCTTTGGCAGGTATTCGAAGGCATCGTGGAAAATGCCATCGAAGCTTTCAAGGAAAATAATATTCAGAACGGTAAAATTACGATTAATCTGAAAAAATCCATGGATGGTCAAAATATAATCGTGGATATTATTGATAACGGCGGCGGTTTTAAAAATCTGGACAAGGCTTTTGATCCGTTTTATACCACCAAGAGCCGGATCCAGAAAAAAGGTATCGGTTTGACCATTGCCTACAATATCATCCAGGAACATTTGGGCAATATCGTGATAAGCAACAACGAGATCAACGGGGCTACAGTATCGGTTTACTTGAAAATGAACAACAAGAAATTCGCAAACCTAAATCAATTGGAGGAAAAATAATGCTCAAAACCATGAGAACCAACATGAAATCGCTCTCTTGGATTTTATGGCTGGTCATACTGGCATTTGTCGGATTCATTTTTGTGCAATGGGGATCAGGACGGTTTGAATCTGGAGGTTTGGAAAGAGATGTGGCCGCGGTCGGCCGGAAAAAGATCAGCGGCGAAGAATTCCAAAAAAATCTGGCCAAAAGCCTGGATATGTACAGCAAACAGTTTAAAAATAATTTCAGCCGTTCACTGATCAACCAATTGGGCATTACCGAGCAAGTTTTACAGAGCATGGTCAATGCACTGATCATTGACAGTGAAGCTGAAAAGCTGCACCTGAGTGTTTCCGAAGCTGAATTGAAAAATACCATCCGTACCTATCCGGCTTTTCAGCGCGACGGCAGTTTTATCGGTTCCGAAGAATATGAAAGGCTGTTGGCCTACAACCAGATTCAGGTGCTGGATTTTGAAGAAGGGCTTAAAAAAGAACTTCTGGCCGAAAAGATGAAAGAATTGCTGGCCGGAGGTCTGGTTCTTGATTTGGGCACCCTTAAAGAAGAATATCGCCAAGAAAACGATAAGGCCGAACTGGAGTTCATCGCTTTTAAGAGTGAGGCAATTAAAGAAGAGCCGGCGATCAGCGCTGTTGAACTTCAGGATTTCTATCTGCGTAATAAAAATTTATTCAAAAGTCCTGAAAAAAGGGCCGGCCAAATCCTGGTTTTGAAATTCGCTGATTTTAAAAAAGACATCGCTATCAAGGAAAAGGAAATATTCGCTTATTATCAAAACAATAAAAGCAGGTTCAAGGTGCCCGGAAAAACGAAAATCAGCAGGATCTGGGCCACTTATACTAAAGCGAACCGTGAGGAAATATTGAAAAAAATGGAAGCAACCGCGACCATTTTAAACGCGAATAATTTTGCCGAAAAAGCCAAGGAATTATCGACCGATGAGAAAGCCAAGGATGGGGGAGACTGGGGATACTGGGGTTGGCAGAATTTTTCCAATCAGGAACGGAGTATGATCGATAATCTGCAACAGGGGGAAATCTCCTCTCCCGTTGATGCGGAACAGGCATTTTCCATTCTGTTCGCTACTGAAAAAACCCCGGAAAAACAGGAAACCTATGGCGAAGTTAAGGCCAGAATTACCGGCTTGCTCGAGAATGAGCAGTTAAAAAAATTGGTTTCCGATAAAATCAATAAACTGTATGGGGACATTAAAGAAACCAATAACCTGAAGGGCGGAGCCGGCAAGATGACGGAGGGAGTAATTTCCAGCGGCTTGCTGACGGCTGGACAGCCCATTAAAAATGTCGACGACATGGGCTATATTTCCCAGAGATTATTTTCCCTTCGTGAAAATGAGATCGCGCCGCCCCTGGAATTTCCGGAAGGGTTTGCCATCGTCCAATTGACCAAAATCGCCAAGCCTGAAATCGAGACTTTTGAGACGGCCAAAGACCAGGTGAAAATGAAAATGCTGGCCTCGATAAAACTGCAGCTGCAGCTGGCCAAAGCCAAGACGGTTGCCGCTGAACTGAACCGTCTTGCCGATGAGAAAAAAATAGCGGAATACCTGAAAAAAGAAGATCTCAAACCCGAAAGCGCCACCTATCAAAGGGGAGATCGCTTGTCATCTTTTCCGGTTTTGAAAGGATTGGACGACACAATTTTCGCACTGGGCGAGAACTCCTATTCGCTTCCCCTGACCTTCAAAACCGAGGCCGCAGTCATTGTCAAACTGAAGAGCAAGAAAATCATTTCCGATCAGGATTTTTTAAAAGAGAGAGACGGGTTTTATCAGAAAAAGCTGGCTGAAGCTAAAAATAATTTGTTTGGTTCTTATGTGCTGAGCAAAAGAAATGATTATAAAATCAGCTTCAATGCCGAGATTTTTGAAAAAATAAAAAATAATGTAATATCCAGATTCCGCTAAGGAGGCACCATGCAAAATCAGGAAGTAAAAGGAATGCCCGAAGGGGCATTTGATATTCTCCCTCCCGGCAAAGAATACGCGCCCTATATTTCGGCTGACTCTGTTATCCCCGAGGTGACCTCCCGTTCTATTATCCTGGGTTTGATCATGGCCGTGGTTTTTTCGGCCGCCGCTGCTTTCCTGGGCCTGAAAATCGGCCAGGTGTTTGAAGCTGCCATTCCCATCGCCATCATTGCCGTCGGTGTCTCACCGTTGTTCAAGAGAAAAAATACCATTCTGGAAAACGTCATTATCCAGTCCATCGGCGCCGCTTCGGGAGTGATTGTGGCCGGGGCCATTTTCACCCTGCCGGCACTTTTTATTCTCGGCCTGGACAAGACGATCGGCTTCGACCTGTTCAAGATATTCATGGTCTCCTTCCTGGGCGGGGCGCTGGGCGTCCTATTCCTGATCCCGTTCCGCAAGTATTTCGTCAAGGAGATGCACGGTCATTTTCCTTTTCCCGAAGCCACCGCCACCACCCAGGTGCTGGTCGTCGGCGAGAAGGGGGGCGCCCAGGCCAAGATACTGGTCAAAAGCATGATTATCGGCGCCGTCTTCGATTTCATGGTCCATTCGGTAGGCGCTTTCAACGAGGTCTTCACCACCCGCATCTTCGGGTTCGGCAAGGCGCTCGCCGACAAGGCCAAGATCGTCTTCAAAATGGATGTCTTGTCGGCTGTTATGGGGTTAGGTTATATCATCGGCCTGAAGTACACGTCTATTATCGCCGCCGGCAGCCTGCTCTCCTGGTTCCTGCTGGTGCCGGTGATCTATTACTTCGGCCAGTTCATCCCGGCCGAGCTCGTCGGCAACGCCCCCAAGTTGATATCGGCCATGAGCGCCGAGGAGATCTTCCGCAACTACGTCCGCTTCATCGGCATCGGCGCCATCGCCATGGCCGGCATCATCGGCATCCTAAAATCCTCAAAGATCATCGTCCAGGCCTTCGGCATGGGCTTCAAGCAGATGTTCCGCAAAGCCGCCGTCGATGACGAAAAGGCTCCCAGGACCCAGACCGACCTGAACATGAAAACCGTCATCATCTTACTGGGACTGACCGCGCTGGTCATCTGGGTATTTTTCAGCTTTTCAGTTTTAAGCCCGGTGCCGCACGCCCTGAAGCTGAGCCTGATAGCCACGGTCACGGTTTTTGTGATCAGTTTCCTGTTCACCTCGGTGGCGGCGCGGGCCATCGCCATCGTCGGCACTAACCCGGTTTCGGGCATGACTATGATGACCCTGATCCTGAGCAGCCTGGTGCTGGTTGCCGCCGGCCTGACCGGCCAGTACGGCATGTACGCCGCCCTGCTCATCGGCGGCGTGGTCTGCACGGCGCTCTCCATGTCGGGCGGCTTCATCACCGACCTTAAGATCGGCTATTGGCTGGGCTCGACCCCGGTCAAGCAGCAAAAATACAAGTTCCTCGGCATCCTGCTCTCTTCACTGACCGTCGGGCTGGTCATCTTCCTGCTGAACCAGACCTATGGCTTCACCAGCACGTCCGCCCTGACGGCGCCGCAGGCCAACGCCATGGCCGCGCTGATCCAGCCGCTGATGAACCCGGGAGCGCAGGTGCCCTGGCTGCTCTACGGCGTCGGCGTCCTGACCGCCCTGATCATGGAGTTCATCGGCGTGCCGCCGCTGGCCTTCGCCCTGGGCATGTATATTCCACTGGAATTAAATACGCCGCTGGTCATCGGCGGCTTGATAGCTTATCTGATCAACCGCTCCAGCCAGGACAAGGAACTGGCAACCAAACGCTATGACAAAGGTATACTGATCGCTTCAGGTTTTATCGCCGGCGGAGCAATCATCGGGGTGGTCAGCGCCTTGTTGAAGTATTTCAACCTGGAACACTTCATCCGTCTCGACTGGGCCGATACCAGCAAAGGTGAACCATTGGCCCTGCTCATGTTCGTCGCCTTGTCCCTGTATCTTTATTTTGATTCCCGTAGCGCCAAAAAGGAAGACTGATGGAAAAAGAAAAGATAGCCCAGGCCATAGAAATACTGCGCGAGCTGGATATCGATCTGTGGATGGTGATCGACCGCGAATCGGGACTGCTGACCGACCCGGTCATGGATTATGTCGTCGGCGAGGGCGCGACCTGGCTTTCGTTTTTCCTGTTTTTTAAAAGCGGGGAGAAATACGCCATCGTCGGCAACCTGGATATTGAAAAATTCCGCCGCGCCGGCCTTTTCGATACAGTGCTTGCCTATAAGGGCAGCCCCAAGGTTGACTTACTCGAAATATTGAAGCGCCATAATCCGGGAAAAATCGCCATTGATTATTCCCCGGATTGCGCCGCCGCCGATGGCTTGACCCACGGGAATTACCTGAACCTTTTGGATCTGTTGAAAGAGACCGAATTCCCGGCGCGCTTGGTTTCGGCAGAGAACGTGATCGCCAAGATCCGCGGCAAAAAATCGGGCGAGGAACTGCGCCGGCTGAAACTGGCCTGCCAGAAAACACTGGAAATTTACGGCCGGGTCGGCAAGGCAATAATGCCGGGCATGAGCGAAAAAGATCTGGCCGCCTGGATCACGGCGGAACGCGAAAAAATTGGGCTGGCAGCGGCCTGGGAAGTGAGCAGCTGCCCGGCGGTGTTCAGCGGTCCCCAGGAGATCGGCGCCCATTCGGCCCCCACTGGCAATATCCTGCGTCCGGGCCATATATTTAATATCGACTTCGGAGTCGTGGTGGAAAAATATTGTTCCGATTTGCAAAGGACGTGGTACATCCTGCGCCCTGGTGAAAAAGAAGCGCCCGGCGAAGTGCAAAAAGGTTTCTCCGCGCTCATCGAATCGATCCGCCTTTCTTTTTCGGCCATTAAACCCGGCGTGCGCGGCTTGGACATCGACCAGATCGCCCGCGGCTACATCGTCTCCCAGGGCTACGAAGAATATCCCCATGCCCTTGGCCACCAAGTGGGGCGCTACGCCCACGACGGCGGCGCCCTGCTGGCCCCGGACTGGGAGCGGTACGGCAACCTGCCTTTCCTGCCCCTGGAAAAGGACCAGGTGTTCACCATCGAACCACGCATCTACATCAAGGATTATGGTGTGGCAACGGTTGAGGAAATGGTGGTCATCACTGCCGACGGCGCCGAGTACTTATCCCAGCCCCAGCAGGAATTGTTTCTGGCGAAAATGAAAAATCAACCCGGGCGTCTGAGGCCAAAACGTCTCCCACCAATATGAACCATATGGCGAACGTCGAGGCGGCCCGTAAACAAAAACCCGAGTGGCTCAAAACGCGTCTGCCGGGCGGGGACGCCTATTTCGCCTTGAAGAACAGATTGGAAAAAAAAGGTTTGCATACCATCTGCCAGAGCGCCCGCTGCCCGAACATTTATGAATGCTGGAACGGCAATCAGGCCACGTTCCTGGTCATGGGCAATATCTGCAGCCGTGACTGTCGTTTTTGCGCGGTCGCCAGCGGCAAACCGCTGAACCTGGATCAGGCGGAAGGTCAAAAAGTTCTGCAGATGGCCCAAATGATGAACCTGGAGTATGCGGTGATCACATCCGTGACACGCGATGACGTCCCTGACAAGGGCAGTGCCCATTTTGCCGGCGTGATCCGGACATTAAAACAGGGGCGCCCGCAAATGAAAATTGAGGTGCTCGTTCCCGATTTTAATGGTTGCAGCCAATTTCTGGACCGGGTCCTCGACGCCGGTCCTGACGTTCTGGCCCATAACGTGGAGACAGTGCCCTCTTTGTATCCTGCCGTCAACCGCCTAGCGGTCGCTTTCGAACATTCACTGAGCATTTTGGAGCACGGCAAGAAAAGGGGGTGGATCACCAAAACAGGAGTGATGGTTGGCCTGGGTGAAACGGTTGCCGAAATCGAGGAATTGTTCTCCATATTGCGGAACAGGGGAGTGGATGCCCTGACCATGGGCCAGTACCTGCAGCCCGACGGCCGCAGCCTTCCGGTCACTCGCTATTATTCTCCTGGAGAATTCGCCGCCCTGAAGGAATCGGCCTTGGGCCATGGTTTTTTGGGAGTGGAGTCCGGTCCGTTTGTCCGCAGTTCGTATCATGCCGAGCAATTATTCAAGGCGGTGGCTAATTGAGATATGTGATATTCAGTGATATTCACAGCAACATCGAAGCTTTTGAAAAATTACTCAGCCTTAAAAAAATCAACAATATTGACAAGTATCTTTTTCTGGGCGATCTTGTCGGTTACGGGCCCAATCCCAATGAAGTGATCACGCAATTCCGGAAGTTACCCAACATAAACTTTGTGCGCGGCAATCACGACAAGGTCATAGCCGACTTGGAATCTTCTTCGCTGTTCAATCCCGCCGCCGCTTTTTCCGCCGAATGGAGCAAGTTGAAAATAGCCGCGGCCAATTTCAAGTTTTTAAAGCAATTGTCCAAGGGTCCGCAGATCATTGACTGCTTTATAACCATTTGCCACGGATCTCCATTTGATGAGGATTATTATGTGTTTTCGCAATTTGAAGCCGCCGAATCTTTTAAATTCATGGAAACGTCCATCGGTTTTTTTGGCCATACCCATTTTCCGATTATTTATTATTTGCGTAATGAAAAAATCGATATTGTCCCTTTAAGTGAAAACATGCGCATCAAACTCGATGCCAATACCAGATACTTGATTAACCCTGGTTCGATTGGCCAACCCCGGGACAAGAACCCGGCTTCCAGTTTTATCATTTTCGATTCCAGCAAGCGGGAAATAAGCTTTATCCGTTTTACTTATGAAGTCAAAACAACCCAGAAAAAAATAAGAGCAGCCGGGCTCCCTGAGCTTTTGGCCAGCCGTCTGGAGTTTGGTGTTTAGCCTAAGGAGGAAAATTATGAAAAAGGAAGAAATTAAAAACTTAATTGAAAAGATAATCAATGAAAAAATCCAACTGCTGCTGAATCGCATCGATACCTTCCAGGGTAATGTGTTCAAGGATATAGAAAAATTAAAGGATTTTAATGAACTGGTCGAATTCAATGTTCCGGATGATTTAGCTGACCAGAAAGATGCCGGTGCTACTGCCGCCGAAATCTTGATCTTAAACGATTATGTGAAAAAAATAGCAGTGGCTCAGAACCAGTTGGTTCTGATTGGCAGCATCATCGAAGGCATCAACCATTTTTGCGATAGGGCCGCCATTTTCTTGTTGCGTGACGACAAGTTGATTGGTTGGAAGGGCAGGGGATTTTCAGGCCATGACGGCCAGATCAACGATGAAGATTTGAAAAGGGTTTTCTTTTCCCTTTCAGCCAATACCATCTTCAAAAATGTGATCGAGCATAAAATAAATTATATGGGTGAACCGATATGCAAACCCGACGATTTTTTAATTTACAATCGTTTAGGCGGCGGCAAGCCAGCAAAGATTTTCGTTCTGCCATTTTTTGTTAAAGGCAAGCCGCAGGCGGTAATTTATGCCGATTCACTGGTTGACACTCCTATCAATGACAAAATCATTGAAATCTTGGCCACTGTTGGCGAACTCAGTCTCGATATGCTGCCCATTAGGCAAAAAATACTGACCAAGATCAAAACCCAGGAATTTGTCGGGGAACCTGAATCAGAAGTCAAAGTCAATGAACGCGTCGCTGAGTTTGAAAAAACATCGGCTCCTCTTAAAGCCAACGATCCGGAACGATATGCCCGGGTGATTATCAATGACATAATCCTGTACAATAAGAAAGTGGTTGATGATGGGATAAAGAACAAAAATCTGTATGAGGTTTTAAAGGAAACTCTGCTCCAAGCCAAGGAATTGTACATGCGCCGCTCCAGCGACTTGCGCTATTTTGAGGAACAAATGGTGAAAATCCTGGCCAAGGGTGACCGCGAGGTTTTGAAGGGCTACAATTTTGAAGTATATAGATAAAAGCCGAAGTTTAAAATATACCCTGTTATTCGGCTTTGTTTTTGTTTTTTCTTTTATCACTGCCTACTGCTTGACCGGACTGATCAGGGTAGCACTTCCGGTTTATAAAATATCTGCCATCAACCGCCAGCAATTGTTCAAGAATTATCGCTTTTTGAATTTTATTTTATCAGGCAGTTCGACCCGTTCCTTGAGTGAGATTGATCCCGCTGACCGCAGCAACCTTTTACTGGCGGCCATCGAGCGTTTGAACCAGGCCCAGCAGCTAAGCAATGAAAAAAAATTTGCCTTGAGTAGCGAAATTTTGGCAAAAATTACCGGAAAATTCCCCTATATCGCAGCCAAACGCGATGAATTGCAACTTAAAAATCTATACGCCGCAAAAAAATACAAGAGTTTTATCGTATATCACGATACGCATTCAGCCAATAGCCTGGAAATAAAAATTTTGCTGCTCAACAGTCTATTGAAAAACAATCAAATTGCAAGGGCCCAAGGAGAATTCACATCCCTTTTCATAAACAGAAATTTATCGCCATTTTCAAAAATAGTATCCCGACCGGCCTTGCTCAGTATGCTCCAGCGCCTGGATGAAGATTTCTGGTTCAACAAATTTTCATTTTTGTTAAAAACCGCCGCCAAAGTCGAATTCAAGCAAGAACTGCCTTATTGCCGTTACCGTTCCCTGGGTAGGCTTTTTAAGGCTGAATTCGCCTATCAGGGCCGCGATTACCCCCAGTCCCAAATTCTGCTGCAGGGCGGTCTTGATGAAAAATATCAACCATTTGCCGAAAAGATCCTGCTGAAAATCGCAGTTCGCCTTGATCCTCAGGCCGATATATTGGCCAGGCTGCAGATCATCAAGAAAAATTCCCGCCTCTATCCGGAATTATTGTTTGACTTGGCGCAAATCCTAGTCGGCAAGAGGGAATTTGCCAAGGCCCTGCCGTTGTACGCGCTGTATTTAGAGCAAAGTCGCGAACAAGATGAAGAATACTGGAAAACTGTCTGGCTGCTGGCCTGGATTCATTACCGCCAGAACCGAAAAGATCTGGCCTTGCAATATTTTAAAAAAGGGAGCGAATCGCCTTTATTGAGCTATCAAATCGCTTCGCGTTACTGGCTGAGCAAACTGGAAAACAACAAACAACAGCAGCTGCACCTTTATCCATTTTCCTATTACGCGGTCAGAGTATTTCAGGACAAGTCCCATTTCAAAGATCTAAACCAAACCTTTATCAACTCAATCAATGCGCCGCCAAGTGCCAGCTTTCTGGAAATCATTGCTGACTTGAAAATATTGGCCAAGTATGGCCTCTGGGACGACTGTCTGGAAACGATTCATGCGGTTAAAAACGATCTACGGCTCAATCCGTCCGATCATAACCTACTGAAAATAATCGAATCGTTGATTTATTACCGGCAAAACAATTTTTACCAGGCATTCGCCAAATTCCGCGGTAATTTTCAATACATCGAGAGTGTGCATCTGCCTAATTTTTTGAGTGGCATTTTCTTCCCGCGCCAGTACTCAGAATTGATCGCGGCTTACAGCAAAGAGCAGTTGGTGGATCCTTACCTGGTGCAGGCCCTGATCCGGGAAGAATCTTTTTTTCGCGCCGATTCGTTGTCCCCGGCCAAGGCCTATGGACTGATGCAACTTCTGCACGGCACGGCACGCGAGATCGCCAGAGGCAGCAACCTCAAGGTCAAAGCCAGTGATTTGTATGATCCGGAAATCAACATCCGCCTGGGGCTGCAATTCCTGAAAACCCTGCTGAACAAGTACGACGGACGGCTTTACCTGGCCCTGGCGGCCTATAACGCCGGAACGGCAAGAGTAAACCAGTGGCTGGCTGATTTTCCCAACGCCGACGAAGAAGAATTCATAGAAATGATTCCCTTTTCAGAAACGCGGAATTATGTTAAAAATATCCTGCGCAATTATTTTTTCTATAGGTACTATTATGAAAAAGATTAAAGTTGGAATTGTTTTTGGCGGGAAGTCGGCGGAGCACAGCGTTTCGCTGATGTCAGCGAAGGCCATTTGGGAAAACCTGGACAAGGAGCGCTATGAACCAGTCCTGATATATATCAACAGGGCAGGGGAGTGGTGCCTGACCACCAATACCAGTTTCGACGAAAAAGCTTACGCCAACGAGAATTTCAAGTCTATCATACCATGGACGGCGCATGGCGCCGGAGAACTTGACGTTGACATCTATTTTCCAATGCTGCATGGACCGAACGGCGAAGACGGCCGCATCCAGGGCTTGTTCGAATTGGCCGGCAAGCCCTTTGTCGGCGCCGACAGCTTCTCCTCGCAGTTGGCCATGGACAAAATTGTCTCTAAGATTCTATTTGCCCGGGCCGATTTGAAAATGGCTGATTATCTATATTTCACCGTTAATAATCATGAGCAAATCAGCGAATTGGTGAGTAAAAAATTGTCTTTCCCGGTCTTTGTCAAGCCCTGTTCAATGGGCTCTTCGGTGGGCATCGGCAAAGTCAGGGATGAAAAGGAACTTTTGACCGCCGTCGATCTGGCCTTCAGTTATGATAACAAGATCCTCATCGAAAAAGCCATCGTCATGCGCGAGATCGAGGTTTCGATCATGGGCAACGATGAGGTGCTGGTTTCCAGCCCGGGCGAACTGCTGCCCGCCAATGAATTCTATGACTACGAAGACAAATATCTGAAGGGTGAAACAAAATTCCGCATCCCGGTGCGTCTGGGCGAAGAACTCGAAGCCAAGATAAAAAAGACCGCCCACAAGGCTTACCGCTGCCTGTTTTTGAATGGCTATGCCCGTGTCGATCTGTTCCTGGTCAATGGCACTGATGATATCTATATCAACGAAATCAACACCATCCCCGGCTTTACTACTATCAGCATGTTTCCCAAATTGTGGCAGGCGCAAGGCATCACTTTCAGCCAATTGCTCGACCGCCTCATCGATTACGGATTTGAATATTTTGCCAAGCGCAAGGAAAACGTCGATGAAGGTCTTGGCTGTTGACTTCGGCACTAAACGCATCGGCCTGGCCGTGGGCGATTCGCAAACCCGCGTGGCCACACCGCTGGGGCAGATCGCGGCCCATAACCGCCGCCATGTCCTGGAGGAGATTCTTAAACGGGTAGGGGAGTTCGAAATCGGTCATATCGTGGTCGGCTACCCGCTGAACATGGACGGCAGCCGCAGCCATACTTGCGAGCGGGTCGATCAATTTATCAATTATTTAAATAAAAGAGTCGCGCTGCCCATCTCACGGGTGGATGAAAAATTGAGCAGTTTCGCGGCCGAAGAAATGGGCAAGGAACTGGTCAACGATTATCGCCAGCGCAAAACTTTTCTGGACAGTTTGGCCGCGCAGGTAATTTTACAGAATTTTTTTGAGCAGCAATGAAAAAAATTATGCTATATTTATTTCTAGCGGCAATACTCATATTGGCCTGGCTGGGATTTGATGTGTACCGGAAAGTTTTCTCTTCTTACCAGGATTATTCCGGCAAAGTTGTCGTCCGCATTGAACCTGGAAATTCAGCAGCATCGATCAGCGCTTTGTTATATCGGCAGGGAATTATCGCCAATGCCTTATATTTCAAGCAATATTACCGTTGGTTTTTTAGAGGCAAAACCCTGAAAGCGGGAGAGTATCTTTTTGAAGGTCCCCTTACCATGCGTCAGATCATCCAGAAACTCATCTTGGGCAAGGCGATCCTTTATAAAATAACCTTCATTGAAGGCTTGGGAATAGATGAAATGGCGCTGATTTTTCAGGAAGCGGGTATCTTTGCCGCAAGAGAATTCATCCTGGCCGCGAGCAACACAAATTTGATCAATGACCTCGATCCAGAGGCCGCTGATCTTGAAGGCTATCTCTTTCCGGATACCTACCTGGTGCGCAAGGATATTTCGGCCACGGAAATGGTGGCCATGATGGTAAGGCGCTTTCGTGAAAATTTTTCCAACACTTTTATCTGGCGTGCCAAGGATATCGATTTCACCATACGGCAGGTGGTCATCATGGCGTCCCTGATCGAGAAAGAAACCGCTGTCCGTGATGAACGGTTTCTGGTATCTTCGGTTTTCCACAACCGCTTGCGCCTTAAAACACTGCTCGATTGTGATTCCTCCATTATCTACGCTCTGAAAAAAGCCGGCCATTATAGTGGGAAACTGGGTTGGGATGATTTAAAACTACCGTCACCATACAATACCCGCCTTTACAGGGGGTTACCGCCCGGCCCGATCGGCAACCCCGGTTACGCGTCGCTGGAAGCGGCCCTTTATCCGGAAAACACCGATTACTTGTATTTCGTGGCCAAAGATGACAATTCTCATTATTTTTCAAAAACCCTGGTCGAACATAACCGCGCGGTCAAAAAATTCATCATCGATAAAAAGGATATTGGTTTTGATTGAGCTTCAGACGCGCTATTTTGAAGGACACGCCATTCAAATATATGAAAACGATCATATTATTTTTGGGTTTACTGAATTGGACTTTTTAGCAGTCGCCCTGCAGCGTTTTTTTAAACCCCAACCACTTTTGTTTTTAAGGCAAATCCATTCAGCACGGATTGTCCAGGCCCGGGAGTGGCAGGCCGGGGCCGAAAGTGATGGAATACTTTTGCAAAAGCCCGGGCCTGTGGCCGTGATTCAAACCGCTGATTGTCTGCCGTTGTTTTTTTTTAACAGCGATTTTACGGTTGGCGGCGTTATCCATGTCGGCTGGCACGGGCTTTGGCAGGGGATTGAAAAAACACTTCTGGCAATGGCGCCCGGAAATCCGGGAAAATATATTTTTTACCTGGGGCCGGCCATAGAAAAAAAATGTTACCCGGTAGGGGATGATCTGTACCGACTCTTCAGGGATAAGCCCTATGCCGAAGATATTTTCACTCCCAGGCAAGATGGCAAATATCTCATGGACCTCAAAACCGGCTTGATCATGTCGCTGCTCAATGCTGGAATTGGCACCGCCCAAATTCAGGACTGCGATCTTTGCACTTTTTGTTTAAAAAACCGTTTTCCTTCCTACCGCCGTGACGGCAAAACTGGAAAGCGCATCTACAATTTCTTAACCCTGCGTTGATTATATCCGTTTGCTGCTGAAACTTTAGCCTATTGTTTTTCGCAAAATATATACCTATGCAAACCAATATTAGCGGTCGGACTGTTTTTCGGCAACTATGCGGCTTCCCAGGCGGCCGAATTGAATCCGGTGACGCTTTGCACTAAAAGTGAACCTTTAGCACTATATAAAGCAAAAAAGGCTAAAGGAGAAGGACGAAATTAATCTATACCCAGCGCTTGGCTTTTAATGACCGATATTCAATGTCGGATAAGATAGATTATGTAAACCAATATGTACTTTTTTAAATCAAATCAGAAAAATTCTTAATTTTATCTTCTTTTATATCCAAAATCAGCCTTTCCAAAACATCAATAATTTTTTCTTTATCAACCTTTTCTTGTTGGCAATGAAAATTGATCTTAATGTTTTTATCCTCGGAAACAAAATTAAACTTGAATATTTTTAGAGTTTGTTTTTTTCTTTGCTGCTTGATCTCATCACGGGAAAATGATTTCTGGCTGTATTGCCTCAGGATCGCCGCCATTTTTTCCGGATCTTTAATCTTGGTTAGCTCTAATAAAAAAGTTTTGGAATTGATCGCCATTTCCAGGCATTTTTGTTTAATGTCCATGGGCAAATCGGTGATCCTAATTAATTCGCTGACAGTCACCCGCGATTTCCCTATTTTTTTGGCTATTTCTTCGTGACTATAGCCGTAAATTTCAGCTAGGGACATGATGGATTGGGCTTGTTCGAAAACATTGAGGTCTTTGCGCTGAATGTTTTCAACAATGGAAAGTTCTAGCGCTTCATTGTCAGGAATATCGTGCTCAATACAGGGAATTTCACTCATACCGGCTAGTTTGGCAGCTTGATAGCGACGCTCACCGGCGACAATCTCAAAGTAACCTTCTTTTGGCCTGACAATAACCGGTTCGATGATACCTTTTTCCCGAATCGATTCGGTCAATTCCGTTAAATCCCCCATATCCTTGCGGGGTTGCAGTTGGTTGGTAGTGATTTTTTCAATAGGAATATTGCGTGTAACCGGTGTTTTCGTGCGCAGGGAAATCTCATCAACCAGATGGTAATCATGCTTCATTTTAATGAACTCAGGTAAACCGATTTTTTTATGCATTTTTTAAAATTTCCTTAGCCAGAGCTTGGTATTCGATAGCGCCTTTTGAATTCGGCGCAAAGGTAAAGATGGATTCTTTGTAAGCCGGGCTTTCCTCGAGGCGGACGCTTTTGGAGATAATGGTTTTAAATACTTTATCAGCAAATAGTTTACGGATATGGGCTTCACTGTCCCGGGCTATGACGAGCCTCCTGTCATGCAGGGTGATCAGCACCCCCAGCAGCGTCAGGCCGGGATTGCTGCGGGCCCTCACTTTTTCATAAGTTTCCAGCAGGTCATCTGTTCCCTCCAGAGCAAAATATGAAGATTGTATCGGAATAATCAAATGGGTGGCGGCTACAAAGGAATTGATAGTTATCAAGCCCAGGGTCGGCGGCGTATCGATGACGATAAAATCATATTTGTATTTGAAGGTATCAAGCCTGTCTTTAAGGCGAAAATGGCCATCTATCTCCCCTATTAACTTTGATTCCAGTTTGGCCAAAGCGATCGCTGAAGGCAGTAGCGATAAATTGATAATATTGGTATTTTGGACCACGGCTTCGAATGTTAAATTGTTATTCCCCAAAAAATCATAAAGAGAATATTTCTGATCGCTTTTGTCCATGAATGTCACCGTGGAATTGGCTTGGGGGTCCATATCAATGAGCAGTGTTTTATAACCCATGAACGCGAAAGCCGCAGCTATATTGATTGATGATGTGGTTTTACCGACGCCCCCTTTCTGATTGGCAATGGTGATAATCACATTGATCTCCTTAATTGATAAAATAATAATAGGAGATCGCAAAGCGAAAGTCAAGAGGGAATCCGGCATTTAGTATATTTGAAAACTCATCCCCTGCCCCTTCTCTTGCGAAGAGAAGGGGATTAGCGGCACTCCCCTCTCTTTTTGAAAGAGAGGGGCCGAGGGTGAGTTTATTTATGTCGACGCGTCGACATTCATTAGCGAACCATCAACGGGAAGCGACAACTTTAAAGAAAATTGGAATTCCTACGAAATCTAATTCCTGAGTCAATCTTTTTTTTAGAAACAGCTCGTCGCCTTCACCTAATTTAAGCGATGACTTACAATGGAATTTAATGAAAAAAGGCCGGTAGGATTCAATTGAAATAAATTTTGGACTAAAAATACGCTTGTCTGAAGTTGTCAGTTTCCTTTCCCGCAAAACCCTTTTGACAATTTCATTGAGTGCCGAGATTTTAATTTTTATATTTAATTTGTCGTTTATAGCCGCGGCCAGGTCTAGCATTTGAAAAATGTTTTTACCGCTTTGAGCTGAAACGGCTATAATTGGAGCAAAATGAAGGGCATTAAACCTAGCCTTGGTTAGGGCAAAGAATTTGTTGCTGCCGGCGTTATCACCGAGCAAATCGGCTTTGTTACCGGCAATAATCACCGGTTTTGCGGCTCGAACGATTTTTTGTGCTATCAGCATGTCGTTTTGATCGATACGCTTGCTTATGTCAATGACAAAAATGATAATGTCGGAATTGCGCATTTCTTTTTCGGCGCGAATGACCGCGGCGCTTTCAGTATCTTCCTTTATTTTTTGGAGTTTACGTATGCCGGCATTATCTACGAGAACGAACAGCTGCTGGTTGCGCCTGACTTCCAGGTCAACAGAATCACGGGTAGTTCCAGGTAAAGGGCTGACAATAACCATTTCATCAGCCATAATTTTATTTATTATTGATGATTTGCCCACGTTGGGTTTGCCAATAATACTGATCCGGGCCGCTGTGCTGAAGTCGGAAATGGCATGGTTGTCCAAATGCAGGGCTTGCGTAATTTTATCAAAAAGAACTTCGACACCAAGGTTGTGCTCAGCCGAAATATGAATATAATCGTTTTTCAAAGGATAGTATGACTGCGGTGGCAGATAGGAATCGAGCTTGTCTACTTTATTTAAAACCGGGATTATTATTTTATGCAGCTTTTTTATTTCCAGGTACAAATCTTTTTCATAACCCAGCAATTCCCTTTTGCCATCAAATAAGAAAATGATCAGTTGCGAATTTTTGGCGGCCTTAAATATTTTTTTATTAATTTCAGTGTTAATGATGTCTTTATTCAGAAAAAAACCGCCGCTATCCTGAAGATAATACCAGTGCTCGTTGATTTTGAGTTTTTGACGAAAAATATCGCGGGTCATTCCGGGTTGGGAATGAACCAGGGCCTTTCTTTTACCGATCATGCGGTTAAAAAGGGTCGATTTACCGGTGTTAGGCACCCCGATGATAGTGATTAATGGTATGGAGCTCATTTTCCTACATTATGCTTCTGATCATGACGGTACTGAAACATTCGAGTGCCTCTCCCCGCCCGACGCTGCCAATTTTTTCTTTGGTTTTGGCTTTCATACTAAAATCTGTTTGGGGAATTTGCAAGGTAGCAGCGATATTCTTTTTTATTTCATTTTTAAAGGGGCTGATTTTGGGGGTTTCAATGATTAAAACACAGTCAATATTGAGTATTTCAAAATGGTTTTCAGCAAGTATTTCTTTAACTCGGCGCAGTAATTGCAAGCTCGCAATGCCCTTGAACTGCGGGTCGCTGTCAGGAAACAACTCGCCGATATCGGGCTGGCCCATGGCTCCCAGCAAAGCGTCTATCAAAGAATGAATCAGCACATCACCATCGGAGTGGGCTTCGGCCATGAGAGATTCAGAGATCTTAACCCCACCGACCAGCAGCCCGGTTCCGGCTTTAAGGCGGTGGATGTCATAGCCGATACCCGATCTGATTTTAATCATGAGGTTTTTTTACCGAAGATGATTTTCCCTGAAGTCGATTGCAGCACCGAAGTGACTTCAATTTCAACATCACGGCCGATATCGAACTTGGCGTCATCGACCACCACCATAGTCCCATCCTCGAGGTATGCCAAACCCTGTTTTTTCTCCTTGCCTTCCTTGATGATCCGGGTCTGTATTTTTTCACCGGGATAGACAATCGGTTTAAGGGCGAAGGCTAGTTCATTGACATTAAGCACTTTGACATCCTGCAGTTTGGCAATTTTGCTTAAATTGACGTCATTGGTGATGATTTTAAAATTATGTTCTTTGGCCAATAAAACAAGTTTCTGGTCAACTTCCTTAACTCCCGGAATATTTTTATTTAAAATCGTGACCGATATTTCCTTGTTTTGCTGCAACTGTTCAATCACATCCAATCCCCTTTTCCCCCTGATTTTTTTATTGGCATCATTGGAATCAGCGATAAATTGCAACTCAGCCAGTACAAACTGGGTGATGATCAATTCACCCTCCACAAACCCGGAAATCGCTATGGCAACGATTCTACCGTCGATGATGGCGCTGGTATCGAGAAGATAAGATTGAGTGAAAACACTGCTGCCCCTGAAAAACTCCTTGATATTCAAAGGCGAGAACATATTGGGTTTGCTTATGCCGATAAACAACCCGGTTACCGGAATTCCAAAAAGGAACAAGGCTTTAAAAAATACATAAGCCGAAAAGGACATGGCAATCAGATTAAACAACTGGAACATGATCCAGCCGATAGCCACACCGCCAAGCAAACCCAATGAAGCGCTCCATATATGCTTCAACTCGCTTTTCTTTATTTTTAATACCAGTAATGTCAGGAACAACGCCAAGGCGGCGCCAATCGCAGCGCCGAGTTCTTGGGAAGTTCCCTGAAATGGAGGGTATGTATAACCAATCAGGGCAAATATAGCAATAAAAATAAGTTTATAAATAAAAATGAACATTTTATCTCCTTTTTTAAATTTATTAATTTCATTACTTAATGAACAATTGATTTTAACCTATTTTTGGGATAATTTCAATCGGATGGAGTAAAGGTATTCCGTTTGGTAAAAGCATGACAGGGTAGTGACAGGTCGCGACCTGTCACTACGAAATCAATTTACTTTTTCAGATTATTATAAAAATCAAATATATTTTCGACGAAATAGACCGATAAATCATGGTTAATTGCCACTTGATTCTGGGCCACCGGCAGGCAAAATGACGAAAAACCCTGTCTTATAGCCTCTTTCAATCGTGTCTCCAGGAAGCTGATCGGCCTGATCTCTCCGGTCAAACCCACTTCGCCCATGACTACCGCATTGGGATTGGCGCTGATATTTTTGTAACTGGAAATCAATGCCGAGCAGACAGCCAGATCGGCGGCCGGTTCGCGTATAATCATCCCGCCGGTGACATTTAAAAAAACATCTGATTTATAAAAAGGCAGCTTTAGTTTTTTTTCAATAATTGAGATCAACATGGACAGGCGGTAATTGTCAAAGCCAATGGCGATGCGGCGTGGATTGCCGGCAAAAGGACTTTCGCTTACCAAAGCCTGAATTTCAATCAGCAAAGGGCGCAAACCGTTCATAGCCGGGAAAATTGCGGTGCCGGGAGCATGGGACTGGCGGTTTTGGATCAATACCTGGGATGGGTCTTTGACTGAGGTCAGCCCCTTTTCAGTCATTTGAAATATGCCGATTTCATTCACCGGGCCAAAACGATTTTTCTCGGCCCGCAGCAAGCGGATATCGGTCTGCATCTCGCCTTGAAAGTAAAGGACGGCGTCCACCATATGTTCGAGTGTTTTCGGGCCGGCCAGCTGGCCTTCCTTGGTGATATGGCCGATAATGAAAACCGTAATGCCGTTTTTTTTGGCCAATTCGATGATTGCCGCAGTCACGTACCGTAAAGATGAAACCGAGCCGCTCAGGGAAGAAATTTTTTTAGAGGTAATGGTTTGAATCGAATCGATAATTAAAAAATCGGGCTTGATTTCCTTGACATGGCGTTGCAAATCCTCCAAGGTCCCGATGGTGAAAAGGTAGATATTGTCGGAATGAATGGCCAGTCTTTCAGCTCTGATTTTAATTTGCACCGCCGATTCCTCTCCTGAATAGTAAAGCACTTTTTTACCTTTTTCCGACAAAACAGCCGCTACTTCCAGAAGCAGGGTCGATTTGCCGACTCCGGGTTCACCGCCGATCAAGATCACCGAATGGGTGACAATCCCCCCACCCAGCACGCGGTCAAATTCGTCCATGCCCGTAATGAGCCTTTTAATTTCCTGAGGATCGATTGCGCTTATTTTTTGCGGCACATTGCCGGGCACTGAATCTGCAGCTTCTTCATCTTCCGGATTTGCGCTTTGCACCAATGAATTCCAAGCCTGGCATTGCGGACAGCGCCCGTAGTATTTGGGGCCTTGGAAACCGCATTCAATGCATTCAAAAAGGCTTGAATTCTTCACAATATCAATTACCGAAACTGATGCCCATCATGAATTCACGGTTGCTGGATTTGAGCAGATCGTAATAGCCGGCCGTAAGATTGATATTTTTTGACAGAGAGAAAATTAAAAATGTTTTTAAAATCGGAGATTTGGCGCGGGTAAAACCATAGGCGTACACATCAAAGTTAAGCTTTTTGTTCCACATGCTCAGGCGCAGGGCGGCACCCAGATCTGATTCTACCAGCCCGGCGGCCACGGAGACAAACTTAATACTTTTGCCACCCAGGGCTGTAAAAAGGGGGGTTCCGCTCAATGGGTCTTCGTTCACCCCGGTCATGATCAGGAAACTCGGGGTAGAGAGATTCATGGCCAATGCCGATCTGCCTTTTTTCATGCGGGTGAAATAGTCAAAATGCACGGCATAATTGAAAACAATGGCTTTGAGTGTTTTCTTGGTTTTTTCCAAGCCATGCAAAAGCTCCTGGACCGAACTGACCGAATCGTCTATTTTTTGGTACAATTTTTCGTCCTGAAGCAATTTTCCAGCCGTGCCTTTACCTTGACGCAAATCGACGCTGATTTTAGTTAAAGCATCGGCAATTTTATCAATTTTCCCGGTTGTTTCCCTTAAATTCCCGAGTATGCCTTTTTGATTGTCATTGAAAGTCGAATCTATTTCTTTGACGAAATGATCCACCAAATCCACGGTCCGGGACATTTTCACTGAGATTTGATCCATGTTATCTAAAACCCCGGTGATCTTGCCATTTTCACTGAGCATGGAATTCAAGGTTTCGGTGATGGCTTTCAGGTTCATGAAAGATGCCCGCAGGGATTCCTTGGAAAGTTTGTCGGAAATGATATCGTTGATGGAATCGGTGATCATTAGGGTTTTTTCGTAAATTTTGTCAAATTTGACCATGACATTTTCCAGATTGAAAGGCTCGACGACTTTAATTTCGCCCCCGGGGGGGATGACCTTGGGATTAGGGATTATGAATTCATCTTTATAAACAATTTCAACATATTTTTCGCCGATAAAACCGATAGTGGAAATAACTACCCGGGCGTCCTCCAGTAATTTATATTTTCTATCGATCATCATTCGTACCACAGCTTTCCTTTTTTCCAAGAATATTTTATCGACTATGCCGATTTTGATTCCGGCCAGACGAACCGGAGCCGATGTGTACATCCCGGCCGCTGTGATAAATCTGGCGGTAAGCGGGTAACGTTTGCCTCTGGATAAAAGTGCACTGCAGGTTTCGGTCTTGATAATAAAATAAGCAAAGGCCATGAATACCACCAGCAAAAAAAGACCAATTTTGATTTCTTTCTTCATTTTTTCACCTTATTTTCATCGGGCCGTCGGCTTTGCCTTCGATGAATTGCCTGACCATGGCGTTGCCGGTGTTTCTGATTTCATCCGGAACTCCGATTTCAATGATTTTCCCGTCATATAGAACGGCAATTTTAGCTGAAATTTTATAAGCGCTGACCATATCATGGGTAATGACGATGGAAATGATTTCCTTGTCGTCACTGACCTTGATGATTAACTCATTGATGATATCGGCCATGATCGGGTCCAAGCCGGTGGTGGGCTCATCGAACATGATGATCTGGGGTTTCTTGGCAATGGCCCTGGCGATGGCCACCCGTTTTTTCATGCCGCCGCTGAGTTCGCTGGGCATTAAGTGGGCAATATCGGGCAATCCGACCTGGTTCAAACTCAGGGCAATGTTTTCCGAGATTGCCGCAGCCGCCATCTTTTTATTTTTTTTTATGCCGAAAGCCACGTTCTCCCCTACCGTCAGTGAATCAAACAAGGCCCCGCTTTGAAAAACCATGCCAAATTTATCCACGATGCGGTACAAGTCTTTTTCACCCAGAGTGGTGATATCTTCATCGTCGATAAGAATGGATCCGGAATCTGGTTTCAGCAGTCCAATAATATGTTTAAAAAGTACGCTTTTCCCACTGCCGCTGCCGCCGATAATGGTAGTGATTTGGCCCGGCTCGATATCCAGATTCAGGCCATCCAGGACTTTTTTCTGGGCAAATGATTTATATAAATCCTTGATTTGAATCATCGCAGGCTGAAGGGCAGGATTTTGCTCCAAAAGAAGTCGGAAATCAGAATGATTACCGAAGCTACAACCACGGCGGTTGTCGTGGCCCTGCCGACCCCCTTGGCTCCGCCCTCGGTTTTCAGGCCGAAATAACTGCCGATAACAGCGACGGTCAATCCGAAAGATATGGCTTTGACCATCCCGGAAAGCACATCCCAAATTTCTAAAGCCACGAACAGTTGCGAATCAAACAAATTGGGATTCTGGTTGACCACCAGCGCGGCGACCAGTCTGCCGCCCATAATGGCCATAAAATCGCCGAAGAGAGTCAGCAATGGACACATAATCAGCAATGCCGTCACGCGCGGGCTGACCAGATACTTGACAGGGTTGATTCCGAAAGTAAAGAGGGCGTCTACCTGCTCGGTGACTACCATAGTTCCGATTTCGGCGCTGTAAGACGCGCTGACCCTCCCGGCCAGCATCAAGCCGGTCAGAACCGGGATCAATTCCTTGGTCAAACTGACCCCGACCAAAGAACCGGTGAATACTTCGGCACCAAAACGCTGCAGTCCAAAATAACTCTGCATGGCCAAGACGCCGCCGGTAAAAACAGACATCAGAAAAATGACTGGAATCGATTTGATGCCGTCAAGGTAGAGATGGCTGATGATACGCCGGAAATTCAACGGCGGCTCGAAAATCGAAACAATCGCTTTAAATGCTAATACACATATTTCTATACTGCTGCGGACAAAATTTAGAAACGGCAGTAAGATTAAATTCCTCAGCATGATTATTCTCGCTCGCGAAATTCCATATTAGCAAATTTGGTGAATTTATCAAGGAAAGCCAGAACGATTTTTCCGGTTGGCCCGTTCCTTTGCTTGGCGATGATCAGGTCAGCCTCACCTTTCCGTTCCGAATCCTTGTCAAATTGGTCATCACGGTGAATGAATATGACCACATCGGCATCCTGCTCGATGGAACCACTCTCCTTGAGGTCGGAAAGCTGGTATCGGGGTCCCTTTTCCCTCTTGCTGCCCCGGGTTTCCGGAGAACGATTCAACTGCGCCATGGCCACCACCGGGATCTGCAATTCTTTGGCCAATTCTTTCAGGGCGGCGGTGATGATGGTCACTTCCTGGGCCCGGTTATCATTGCGGCGCAGATTTTCGCCCGTCACTTTGATCAGCTGTAAATAATCGACAAAGACGATATCCAGTTTCCTTTCAGCCTTTAATTTTCTGGCTCTGGCTTTCATTTCCACGATGGAAAGGGACGCCGAATCGTCGATGAACAACTTGGCCTTTTGCAGTTCGGCAGAGGCCAATTCCAGGTCGTGCCATTCCTTATTGGTCAAATGAGGTTTGCCGGTCCTGATCGAGCTCATGCTGACTTTGGCATGAATGGCCATCATGCGCATCAACACTTGTAACCTAGACATTTCAATTGAATAAAAAGCCACTGATTTTTCTTCCTTGATGGCCATATGGACGGCGATATTCAAGGCCAGAGCGGTTTTACCCATGGATGGCCGGGCGGCCACCACGATCAGGTCGCCGTTTTGAAAACCGGAGGTGATGTCATCAAGCTCGTAAAAGCCGGTTTTCAAACCCTGGCTCTCCCCTCCCTGCTGGATATTCTCGATCAGTTCCATGGCTTCGGGAATCAGGTCGGCAGTGGCATAAAAACCTTTCTTGATCCGATCTTCGGAAATTTTAATGATGTCTTCCTGGATTTCATTGAGCAGGCTGACGGTATCGGCTGACGGTTCCACTCCCTTTTGGATGATGCCCATGGAAGTGATGATGATTTTTCTGAGCATCGAGCGGTCTTTGACGATTTTAATATATTCCTTGATGTCCAGGTTCTCGGGAATGTCATCGACCAGGGAAGTGATAAAAGCGTGCCCGCCCACGAATTTTAATTCCTTGTTCTTTTCCAGATAACTGGCCACGGTGATGATGTCAGCCGTGGAATTGCTATCGGTCAGGTGCAGGACGGCCGAAGCTATCAGGTTATGCGTATCCCTGAAAAAATCTTCACTGCTGAGTTCAGAAAAAACCTGATTGATGTAGCGGTTGTCAAGGAGCATGGCCCCAAGCAACGCTTTTTCGGCTATTTCGTCATGGGGCAGTGCCTTTTTCAGGTCAAGCGTTATGGACACAGTTATTCAGGGGTTACGTCGCCATCCTTCAGAACTGCGATTTTCATTTCGGCTTCGACATCTTTGAAGAGTTTGATTTTGAGTGTGTAATTCCCCAGCCGTTTAATGGGTTCATCAAGATGGAGTTTTTTCTTTTCCACATTGATGCCCATGGTTTTGAGCTCTTTTTCAAGTTCACTGGTAGTAACCGAGCCGAACAAAACATCATTTTCTCCAGCTTTCTTTTTTATGGTGATGGAAATCCCTTCCAGCTTCTGTTTCTGTTCAACGGCGGAGAGCTTCTCGATTTCCAACTGCTTTTGGTGTTTTTTCTTCTTGTTTTCCATCAGGGTTACATTGTGCGCCGTAACTTCAACGGCATATTTTCTGGGCAGCAGGAAATTGCGGCCAAAGCCTTTTTTCACTTCAATGATATCGCCGAGATTGCCGACTTTTTCGACATCAGCAGTTAATATGACTTTCATGTTAGTAGCCTCGTTTTTCTTCGCTGAATTTGATCAATGCCATCTGCCTGGCTCTTTTTATGGCCTTGGCAAGCTGTTTTTGATGATAAGCGCAGGTACCGCTGACTCTGGCCGGGAACATGCGCCCGGTTTCGGAAATGTAATTTTCCAGGTTCTTATAATTTTTGTAATCAACCAGCGTAATTTTGTCCTTGCAAAAGGCGCAGTATTTTTTACGAACCGAATAATATTTTTTCTGGGGCTTGCCGTCAGCGGAACTACTTCTCGTCTGCATATGTTTCCTCCTCTTTTCCTACAGAATCATTGCCTTCCTTCCCTTCTTCATGGCTGTACTGGCTCTTTTTCCTGAATTGCTCGATTTTCAGCCATCTTTTGGTCAGCTTGTTGGCTTTCTTCAATTTGTCATCCAGTCTTAAAGTGATGAAGCGCAATACTTTTTCCATTTGTTTCAGACGTCTTTCGAGGTCGGCAATAACCGCGCCGTCGACTTCGGTCTGGATAAATACGAAATAGCCTTCCAGATTTTTTTTGATCGGATAGGCCATTTTTTTCCTTCCCCATTCATCAATGTTTCCAATCACACCTTTGGCTTTCTTGATGGTGCCGGTGATGGATTCAACAATTTTTTTTACTTCTTCTTCATTAGCATCCGGGGTGATGATGAAGCCAATTTCATACCTGCTGTTCATTATGCCTCCTTGTGGATGTTTTAGCCTCTTCACTTGGAAGAAGCAAGGAGTTCTTTCTCCTGTTAAATGTATTCATGGTACTATGAATATCCGTTTCCAGAATCGCTTGTGCCGCATCGGCAGCTTGTAGAATTCCCAGTTTGAAAATTTCATATTTTTCGCCCCGGAACGATGTCAATACGTAATGGATAATGTTCGAAGTTTTGTGGCCGGGATTTTGGATACCGATACGCAGGCGGGGGAATTCCTGGGTGCCGCTATGCTGGATGATCGATTTCATGCCTTTATGGGTACCGGAACTGCCCCTTTCCCTGATTCTGATATTGCCAAGCGGCAAATCAATGTCATCAAAAATAACCAGCATCCGGGAATAATCAAAAGTGAACATTTTTTGCAATTTTTGCACCGCTAATCCCGATTCATTCATGTAGGTCATGGGTTTAACCAGTACGACCGGTTGGCCGCAGATCGTGGTTTTCCTATACTGCAGGAGCTTGCCCACCGCGGCCAATTGGATACCATGGCGCCGGCAAATCTCGTCGATGCATAAAAATCCGGCGTTGTGCGGTGTTTTTTCATATTTTTTATCAGGGTTGCCCAAACCAATGAAGACAAAAATTTATCCCTCCTTTTTAGCTTTACCCTTGCCTTTCTCTTTATCCTTTCCCTTACCTTTCTCTTTTTCAGCAGGAGCAGCCCCGGCGGAGGTAGCTTCGGCACCTGCAGCACCAGCAGCACCAGCAGCACCAGCAGCACCCGTAACACCTGCAGCACCAGCGACGCCTTCGACCGCCCCTTCGGCGACTTCAGCCACTTCAGCCACTTCCACGACTTCTTCCTTGGCTTTGGCGGCCACGGCGCAAAGCACAGTATTGGCCGGGGAAATGATCTGGTAGTCGTCTGTTTGGGCCAGGGTTTCCACTTTGATGGACTGGCCGATATGGAGAGAGGAAACATCGATTCTGATTTCCTTGGGAATCCTGGTAGGCAGACAGCGGACGTGTACTTCACGGTTGATAAACTCCAGCAACCCGTCTTCAGTTTTGACGCCGATCGCTTCCCCGAACAGAACCACGGGCACTTCGATTTCCACGGGTTTGGTTACATCGATGCGGATGAAATCAATATGAATGATGTGGTCCGACAAATAGTCATACTGGATTTCCTTGATCATGGCATCGAACTTGGCTTTATTGCTCTGTAAAATCCGCAAAATCGAGTTTTCCTTTTTTTCCGATTTCATGATGCTTTTGATATCACCCAGATCCACCGAAATGGGGATGCTTTCCGCTGTGATGCCATAGACAATAGCCGGAATTTTTCCTTGCGTCCGCAGGCCTTTGCAGGCTTTTTTGCTTATTTCTTCTCTTAATTCGGCATTGATTGTGATTAAATTTTCCATTTTCTCCTCTTTTTATAAAAATAATTTTGAAACGGATGTTTCTTTGTGAATGCTTTCAATGGCGTCGGCGAATAATTCAGCCACGGACAGAACTTCGATTTTTAAACATTTTCCCTCGTCGCTGCGCCGGGGAATGGTGTTGGTGACATATATTTTTTCGATGGGCGAATCGTTGATTCTTTCAATGGCCTTGCCGGAAAATATGCCGTGGGTGCAGGCGGCAAAAACTTTTTTGGCGCCTTTCTTTTTCAGCGCGTTGATGGTTGCGCTCAAGGTACCGGCGGTATCGATGATGTCGTCGACGATGATGGCGTTCTTGTTTTCCACGTCGCCGATGATATGCATCAGTTCGGCCACGTTGGGGGCCGTCCTTTTCTTGTCGGCGATGGCCAGGTCGGCGTTCAGCTTGCGCGCAAAAAGCCGGGCCCTCTCCACGCCTCCGGCGTCGGGAGAAACAATGACCAGGTCCTGCAATTTCATTTTTTTAAAATGGGAGATAAAAACCGGCAGAGCCATCAGATTGTCGACCGGGATATTGAAAAACCCCTGTATCTGGGCGGCATGAAGGTCGATGGTCAGGACCCTGGAAAAACCGGCCGTTTCCAGCAAATCGGCGAGCAAACGGGCCGAAATGGCGACGCGGGGCCTGTCCTTGCGATCCTGCCGGGCATAGGCGTAATAGGTGATCACGGCCGTAATCCGCCGGGCAGAAGCCCTTTTAAAAGCATCGGCCATCAATAATAATTCCATGATGTTAAAATTGCTGTCCGAACATAAAGACTGGATAATAAAAACATCGGCACCGCGGACGTTTTCGTGACTCTGGAAACGGATTTCTCCATCGGAAAAAACATCCAAAACCGATTGGCCCAGTTTCAAATGCAGGTGCGCGGCAACTTCATCGGCCAATTTTTTGTTGGAAGAACCGGAAAAGAGCAAAAATTTATTATTGCTTAGCATTTGGTTTTTCTGGGGCGGTAGGATTCGAACCTACGAATCTCGGCTCCAAAGGCCGATGCCTTACCACTTGGCCACACCCCAATATTCTCCTGATAGTATTTTTTATCGATGGTTCTGGTTAATGCCACACCGGGTAACAAATTGGCCAAAGCTGCCAATTTCTCTTGTGGACCCAACCCATAAACTGCCGAGCCGCTGCCTGTCATTTGCACGAAATCGCATCCTCCTTGGAGCATTTTTTGCTTGATTTCTCTTATTTCCGGAAATAAATCAAAAGTGACATTTTCCAGTTCATTTTCCAAAGCGGAGAAATCGCCTCTTTTCAAGAAGAGCTTTATTTTACTGGGTAACGCTGTTTTTGTCAAGCTAAAACGGGAAAAAATTAAGGCGCTGGACACTTGAAGAGTTGGAATAAAAAGCGCTATAGACTGGGGGGCTATTTCCGGCAATGCGGTCAGCGACTCCCCTATCCCCTCGCCCAGCGCTGTGCCGCCGCCGAGAAAAAAAGGCACATCGGCCCCCAACCCGACCGCCAGGGTGGTCATCTCGGCCAATGGGATTTGCAAATTGAAATATTGATCTAAAAAAAGCAGCATGACGGCCGCGTTGCCGCTGCCGCCGCCCAATCCCGATCCTGGCGGAATATTTTTCTTTACTGTAATGTCAAATCCCTGACAGACATGGTAATTTTCGTAGATTAGCCGGCAGGCGCGGGCAACGGTGTTGCTTTCGTCCCATTGAATGCGCGGGTCTGATCCGGCCAGAGTGATTTTTTGTATTTTATTTTCCCGCAACTCCAGTTTATCACAGACATCGATGGTCTGAAAAATAGTGCGCAGGCAATGGTAGCCGTCGGCCCTTTTCCCGGTGATTTCCAAGCCCAGGTTGATTTTGGCGAACGATCGTAATTTAATCATCGCTAAGGACGTCTTCGAGTTCGGCAGGTTGAAAACGCTGGTCATAATCAAGCAGGACAATATTGCCTGGCCGGATATCTTTTTTTAAAATTTTCAGGGTCAAGATAGCGTCACTCTGCCTGATATTCACGATTTGTGGTGAATGGTTTTTGGGGTACGTTTCCAGAGAAATAACAATTCCTTTCTCCTTGATTTTCGCTTCCGGGATTAGCCCCTTGATGAGGAGTTGTTTCAATTCTTCCAAAGTCAGATCAATGCCCCACAAGCGGTTCAGCAGGTAACTGAAATCGCCCCGCCAGTACAGTTTTTTACTCGGGCGCAGCAACAGCGAAATTTCGTTGGCAACATCAAGCTCTAAGCCCACCTGATTGAGGGGCGTAAAAAAAAGAATCTTGCTATGCTGTTCATCAAAGCGCCAGTGAACCCTGCCGTTTCGCTTGCCCTGGTGGTCGCTGAAATTGAATTTGATGCTCATGGTTTGAAAATAGGCTCCGGTTGGAGGCGTCTGCCTGATTTTGGGCTTGACGCAGGCAAGGCAGCATAACATTAAAAGTAAGCCGATAAATTTGCGCGACATGCAGCCCTATTTTAACATATCTCAATCATTTTCTCTTTTACACGGTCCGTCCTGTATTGCCTTTCTTTCGAATTGAGCGACTGTATCAGCTTTTTGCTTGCTTGGGTTCGCAGTCGTTTTTGATGATTGCCATGGCCAGGTTTTTTTGCAATGCCCTATCAACGATGACTTCACAACCGATGGTGTAAACAGCTCCAGGCCTTAAAACACCATGGGGGGATTCCAGAGTATGACTGATGCGGGATTGAATGACGGCTATGGCAAATTCATACTTTTTTGTGCCGTAATTGACGGAAATACTGTAATTTTTGCCGATGCCGGGAGAATAATTGGCTAAAAGATTATAGCCGCTTACTGAAATGTTTTTAATGATGAATTCCTCGAAGTTGCGGAACTGCCCGGTCAATTCTTTTTTTAGTTCGAAATAACCGACAATATTGGTGATCGGATCGAAACGTTCATTTTTTTCGTTGTTCTATCATTAATAATTCCTTTTTTAATTTTACCATTAAAAAATAAAATTAGCAACGCAATTCAAGCTCTTGTTGAACCTTGATTCTCGCTGACGAATATGCTACCATCGGCATGGCGGGCCGGGGTGGCGGAATTGGCAGACGCACGGGACTTAAAATCCCGGGAGGGCAACCTCGTGGGGGTTCGATTCCCCCCCTCGGCAGTCAAACTTTCCGCCGACGCAGGAGGCGGAACTAGTTTGACTGTCCCCCTTGGTTGCTCTCACTATGATTTCAACCATCCTTTTATCCATTGAAATCATTTAGTGAGACAACCCCCGTAAGGGGGGACTACTCAAACTGCCCTTCAATCAAAACAGATCTAATTTGTATATCCCCGCAGGGGATAGTCACACTAGATAGGTTTCGTTGCTTTACGGGCACTACGAAACCTATAGTGTGACTAAAAAAAAAGGGGCGGGAAAATTCCCGCCCCTACAAAAAATCTTCTATTTTCCCTTAACCTTGATCTTGGCAAAATAGGTGTAAAGGACCGGAATGAAAACAAGGGTCAGGAAGGTCGTGACGGTCAAGCCGCCGATCAGGGCCACGGCCATGGGTGCCATCATTTCGCCGCCGTCCTTGGTCTGTATGGCCATGGGAATCATGCCGACGACGGTCGTTAGCGAAGTGATCAGGATTGGACGCAGGCGGGTCGCCGCCCCTTGGACCACGGCCTCCAGGCGGTCTATGCCGCTGTCGATGAGCTGGTTGATATAGTCGACCATGACGATGCCGTTGTTGACGGCGATGCCGCCCAGGATGATCAGGCCCATGATCGACCCCATGTTGATGGTATGCCCGGTGACCGCCAACGCCGCGACCACTCCGATGAAGCCCAGGGGGATGGTGAACATGTTGATGAAGGGGAACTTGAGACTCTCGTAGAGCGAAGCCATAACGGCGAAAACCAGCACCAGCGAGATCAGCAGGGCGAAGGCCAGGGTGGTGAAGGTCTCGGTCATGTCCTGGTACTGGCCGGCGATCTCGGTGAAATACCCCTCCGGCAGGCGCGTGGTGATGTCCCGGGTCTTATCCTTGATCTGATTGACGATGCCGCCCAGGTTGCTGCCCAGGTAGTTGGCGCCCACGGTGATCTTGCGCACCATGTTCTCGCGGTCGATGCGCACGGGGCCGAAAAGGTTTTTGAAATCGGCCACTTCGGAGAGGTAGACCTTGGCGCCCATGGGCGTCTGGATGGGGAGCTTTTTCAAGTCCTCCACGGAAGCCCGGTCGCCCTCCTTGAGCTGCACGCGGATGTCGCGGTCCTCGCCTTCGACGAACATGCGCGACACTACGGTGCCGATGGTGTAGGTTTCGACCTGGTGGGAGATATCATACGGGGTCAGCCCCAGCTTGGAGGCCTCCTCCTTTTTTATATGCAGCTGGATCTCGGGCTTGCTCTTTTCCAGAGAGATCTTGACGTCGCGGATGCCTTTGATGTCGACGATGCGATCACGTATATTCCCGGCAATGCGTTCCAGCTGGCTCATATCGCGGCCGAAGCAGTTGATCTCGATGGGGCTGGTTGAGCCGCCGAACATCGAGGCTCCGGCGATGTCGATGGCCGTGATCCGGCTGTTCTCCAGGGTGGGGAACGATTTGCGCCAGCGTTCCAGTATTTGTTTGTCCGACTCTTTGCGCTGGCCGCTCGGCTTGAGATAGGCGTAGATGATCGCTTCGTACGAACCGGCGGCACCCGTGCCGCTGGCCGTGTCCTGGGCATTCTGCTCGCTGCTGCCGGTTTGCACGAAAGTGGTGATGACGTTGGGATCCTTCAGCGATTGGTTTTCCAGATACTTGACGATGCGGTCGGTCTCCTCAATGTTGGTACCCACCGGCATGGAGAGCTTCAGGTAAAGCATGGCGCTGTCGGTCGCGGGCATGAACTCCTTGCCCAGAAATAAAGCGCCGACCAGGGATAGAACGAAGGCAATAATGACCCAGATCACAACCTTTTTTCTCTTGACCAATGCCTTGCGCAGCCACAGCGCATAGCGGTCACGCACGGGAGTGAACTTGTCCTCGCCCAGGTCGACGATGCCGTCCGCCCCCTGGCTGCCCTTCTTGCGCCGCACCCGGAACATCCAGGCGGCCAGCATGGGGACGATGGTCAGGGCGACGAACAGCGACGCCATCAGGGCGATGATTACCGAGACGGCCAGGCTCTGCGCCAGGCGGCCGGCGATGCCGGTGGCGAAAATCATGGGGAAGAAGACGGCCACGGTGGTCAGGGTGGAGCCGGCGATGGCCAGCCCGACCTCCGAGGTACCTACCCGCGCGGCCTCGAGCGGCGTCTTGCCCTCCTGCAGGTGGCGGAAGATGTTCTCGATGACCACCACGGCATTGTCGACGAGCATGCCCACCCCCAAGGCAAGCCCTCCCAGGGTGATCAGGTTCAGGGTATAGCCCATCATGTAAAAGGCGATGAAGGTCACGATGATCGACAGCGGGATTGTGATGCCGATGGCCAGCGTCGGCTTGAGGTTGCGCAGGAAGAGGAAGATGAGCAGCATGGCCAGGATACCGCCCTCGAGGATGTTGGTGGTCGCGCTGTTGGACATCATCTCGATGATGCGCGACATATCGAGCCAGACATGGAACTTGACCCCTTTCTTCAGGGTCGGCTCGATCCCGGCCAGGACCTTCTTGGCCTGGCGGGCGACCAGCACCGAGTTGGCGCCTGAACTCTTGGTCAGCATCATCATGATGCCCGGTTGTCCGTTCATGCGCAATTTTAGGCGGGCCTCCTTCGGGGCTTCCTTCACCGAACCGATATCCTTCAGGAAGATCGGCGCGCCGCTGCGGCTCATGCCGATCAGGACATCGTCGATCTCGGAGATCGCCTTGAACTCGCCCATGCTGCGCAGCAGGTACTCCTTGTGGTTCTCGGTCATGTAGCCGGCGGGCAGGTTGATGTTGGAGGCCTGGATGGCCAACTCCACCTGGCCGATGTTCAGGTTGCGCGACTCGAGCTTGCCCTTGTCGATCCGGACGACGACCTCGTTCATTTCCGGCGAAAAAACCGAAGCGGAGGCCACGCCCTCGATGCGCTCCAATCGGGTGGCCACCTCGTTGTCGATATAGTCGCGCAACTTGCTCAGGCTCATGTCGCCGCCGGTGATGCCGTAGGCGATGATCGGCATCTGCGAGAAGTTGAACTTCATGACGAAGGGCTTCTGCGCGCCCTTGGGCAGGAACTGATCGTACATGCCGATGGCGTCGCGCACGTCCTGGGCGGCGAAGTCGAGGTTGATCCCCCATTCGAACTCGATCATGACCACCGACTGCCCCTCGAGCGAGATGGACTTCAGGTCCTTGATGCCCGAGACCGTGGAGACCCACTGTTCGACCGGCCGGGTGATGTTCTGCTCGATGTCCTCGGAGGAGACGCCGCTGTAGGTGGTGACCACGGTGATGAACGGGTAGTCCATGTCGGGTAGCATGTCCAGCCCCAGCTTGGTGAACGAGATCATGCCGAGAATGACGATGACCAGGACCAACATGGACATGGTCACCTTTTTTTTAAGAGAAAAATCGACGATCTTCATTTTTTATCTCCCACCGTGACGATGGCCGTACCTTCCTTGAGGTCGTAGTTGCCTTCGACCAGAACCTGGTCGCCGGGGCCCACCCCGGACAGGACTTCGAAGCGGGAATCGTCCTTCAGGCCGATGGTCACCGCGCGCTTGCGGGCAATTCCGTTTTCGTTGACCATCACTTGCTTATCGCCGGCCAAAAGGGCGGAAAGCGGCAGCATGTATACATTTTCCTTGTGGATGTATTCGATGGAAATGTCGGCATAAACGCCGGCCTTGATCTTCATTTCCGGGTTATCGATCTTGATCTCCACCTTGAAGGTCTTGGAGAGCGGATCGGCGGCCAGGTTCTTGGAATAGACCTCGCCATGGAACACTTCATCGGCGCGTGACGATATTTTAACCAGGCATTTCTGGCCGATCATTATTTTTTCGACTTCCTCGGCTGGTACATCTACCGCGATCTTGACCTTGGAGAGGTCCATCAGGGTCAGGATGCTCTGGCCCATGCCCATCATCGGGTTGATCATGTCGCCCTCTTCCATGTTCTTGGCGGCGATGATGCCCGCGAAAGGCGCTTTCATGTAGGCATTCTTGGCGGTGTAATCCACCAAATCCAGGTTGGCCTTGGCGCTCTTCATCTGGGTGTCGGCGGCGTCGAGGGCCAGCTGGGTGTTCTCAAACTGCATCTGCGAAATGGCCTTGTTCTCCAGCATTTTCTTCATACGCTCGGCGTTCAGCTTGGCGTTCTGAAATGCGGTCTGGGCCACGGCCATGGCAGCCCTGGCCTGCTTCTGCATGAGTTCCAGCGAGGTCATGTCCAGCGTGGCCAGCAGCTCGCCCTGGCCGACCTTGTCGCCTTGCTTTTTCAGTATGCGCCCGATCCGGCCGGAGGCGTCGGGGACGATGTTGGCTGTTTTCCAGGCGCTGACTGACCCTTTATAATTGAAATACTTCGCCAGGGTCCCTTTCTGAGGCAGCTCCGCCTTGACCAACAGCGGCTTCTGCTGCTGATCGGTCACTTCATTTTTTTTCGAGCAAAAGGACATTGTGAAAACCAGAACCATTAAAACGATTAAGATGTTTTTCATGCGACACCTCCGTTTAAATTGATGCCTGTGATTTTTTCAAGTTCGGCTATGGCGATATTGTAATTGTACAGGGCCTGAAGGTAATTGACCTTGGCTCTGGTCAGTTCATTATACGAAGAATTCAACTCCAGGATGGTGATCATGCCCTCGTGATAATTCAATTCAGCAATCCGCACCCCTTCCTTGGCGCTCTCCATGTTTTTCAGCCCCAGCTGGATGTTTTCATATTCCTGGTTGATGGTGCGATATTTGCTTTCGACTTCCAATTGGGTGGCATCACTCAACTGTTTCACATTGAGATCCATGATTTTCTGCAACACTCTCATCTCGCCAACCTGGGCGCTTCTTTTCAAACCGGTGAATATGGGGAAACTGACCCCTAAAGAAACATTGTAATAATTATCCCAATTGCCGGTGGTGAATTTGAAATAATCGGACTGGTAGCTGTAACTGGCTACCAAGGAAAAATTAGGAATGTACTGGGCCCAGGCGATCTTCAGCAGATTATCGATTTTTTGCTTTTGCATTTGCAACTGCAGCAGTTCTGAACGGTTTTTCCGGGAGTTATGCAGTAATTTGACCAATTCCAGCTGCAACTGCTGATATCCCAATTCCCCTTGCAGGCGGATCTCCTGGGTGGATGGCAGGCCCAGCATCAGTTTCAAACCCAGGGTTGATGTTTCCAGCAGGTTTTCCACGCGCAACACATCGGGCCTGGTAGCGCTGAAAGCCAGCTCTGCCCGCAGCAGATCATATTGAGAAACCATGCCCAGGTCAAAACTTTTCTTGACGTTGTTGTAGTTGCTTTCGGCCAGGGAAAAAGCTTCATTGTGGGCTTTGAGCAGTTCCTGCATGATCTGGATGTTGTAAAACATCTTTCTCACATTCAGGACTGTATCGGCCTGGGAATTCTTTTCTTTTTCCTTGGCGAGCCTTAAATCCAACTCGGCGTTTTTATAATTGAAAAATATTTTCCCGCCCGTGAACACAGGCTGGACTATCTGAAACGTAAAGGCGTAATTCTTGGTGAAGCGCATGGAAACATTGCTTGCCTGGCCGCCTGGGTACAAGGGCGGGATCTCGATGTTCATCAGTTTTTCATCCAGAATCCTGCTCCCTTGCAAGGTCGCTTCCGGCAGAAAGCCGAAGTTCTGCAGCAAGCGGTAGCGGTATTGTTTGACTTCCAATTCACTGATTTGATAGGTGTAATTGTTTGCCAAGGCCAACTTAACCGCCTGGTCGACGGTCAATACCATGGGTTCCGACTGGGCAAATCCCAGGCTCCCCATACACAGTAAAATGAGCAGTGCTTTTTTCATGGTGCCTCCTAAATGAGAATGCCGCTCTTCAACAGTTTCATGATCAGTTTCTTCTGCTTTTCGTGATTCGTGAAGTCATCCTTGATCGAGTCCCAGAATGCACCTTCCAGAAGGTTACTCAGGGCCATCCCGATCATCTCCACCCCGAATTCGGCGAGGATGTCTTGACGCACGATGTCCTTCATGAATTCACCCAGGCTCTTGGCGATCTCCTGCCTTCTACGCAGTTCGAAATTCATATGTTCAGCGATATCATCATGTTCATGGATGACCATGTGGTGGTCCCTGACCATCATTCTTAAAAAGTTCCGTTTTTCCTGCATGAAGGCGAGCGAGAGATCGATGATCTCCTCGATGATAAGATATTTATCCTTCTTCTGGCTCATCAGGGCCCTGCCCTTTTCGGCGATTTCTTCTTGAAAACGGGCATAAAGCCCCATAAAGAGGGAGTTTTTGCTTGCAAAGTAGTTGTAGAGGGTGGGTTTTGAAATATCGCATTTTTCGGCGATCATGTCCATGGATGTGCTTTTATAGCCGTGTATGGTGAATAGCGACTCACTGCAGTTCAAAATGAAATCACGCATCGCATCTTCTTTGTTTTTAACCAATTTATACCTCCAGTAAATAAAATGAACCCTAAGTCACGATAATTTACCCTGCGTAATATATTTTAACTTAGAGTAAAGCAATTGTCAATATACCAAAGTAATAATTTTTTTGATGTTTATTTTTTTTTGACGGGCTTGCAAAGTGTTTACTGTGCATATTTTCAATAACTAAATCCATATTGACAATTATCAGCGCCTGGTATAGATTATTAATATGTCCTGGCCCGTAAATGAATTGGATGACCTCAAGTTTATTTTACGAAATAAAAAACTCCACATTTCCCGCGAAGAAATATTTGCTAATCTGTCCCGCATCGAGCATTCGCAGCTGATTTTCCCCCAGTTGCAGCAAAAAGCCCTGCTGGTGCAATTGCTCCATACTTATGAAAATTCGAAAAAAAAAGTAGTCATTCAGTTGGAAGTACTTGGCGGTAAAAAATTCCCCTTGCCCGTGATCCTGGGCGTACTGGCGGAAGATTGGAGCGGCATGGCCAACTCCATTTTGGGCATTATTCATCAAAAGCACGGTAATGTACTTTTTATAAAGGGATTTACGCTGGATTATGAAACCCACAAACTGGGGATTGTTCTCCTTTCATTCCTTATCAAAACCAAGGATGAATATAACCATTTTCTGGTCGACAAAAACAACCTGTTGACAATCATCAAGGAGGCTTCGCAGGGCAGCCTTTCAAAAACCCTGCTTTTGGAAGATGAAACCATCAGATTTGATATTTATAGTAAAACCATCAAAGCCATAAAAAAAATATATCATGAACCGGATATCGAAGCTATCATCGGTGAAAACGGTGAAACCCTGAAATTTATTTCATCCCGTTCCCGGGAATATTTACAGGAAAGGAAACTGACTGACCTGGCCGGATTGATCATTGATAATTACAAGTTTCAAAAACAGGTCCGGGAAGGCAAGGCTGATAAAAAGATTAAAATAAAAAACTTTGAGACCCTGGACGAGAAGCTCACCGGCATCACTTTCGTCTGCTGGGAAGAAAATTTTTCGGTGGAGAATTTTTTAAAAACCCTGGATTTCATTGTTCCCGGGCATATCATCAAACACCACAAAAGTTTTGTTTCCAAGGAAAAAATCCTTGTCTACCGCATTGAAATTGTGGATAGCCACATCCAGCCTTTGAATCCTGATGCCATCAAATCCATTGAAATTTCGCTGGCGAAACTGATCAGTACTTCCGTTAATGAGGTTTTTTGCCAGATCAAATCGGTCGGCGGTTATGAACATTACGCCCGGGCCATCATCCCGTTCCTGATGGAGGAATTGAAAATAACTGGTATCAGCCAGGTTTTCATGAGTGTCGAAAAAAAGACCGAATTCATGATGCAATTGAAATTGATCATCGTTTCATTGCCCAGCAAAAAAGCCAATCTGAACAAATTGATCGGTTTATTGGAAAATCATCAAGGCATTGAAATCCTATCGGTGATACCTCCCCGCCTCTACCAAAAACGGATCGAAGTCAATATCATGAATTTAAAGATAAATTTGGCTGAGTTCATTTCCATCGCCGCCATTTTTCAAACCATCAAGAATATTTTGAAAAATCTGTACGACCAGGTCCGTGATTTTGATGAGGGTCTACGGGATAGCGACATGCGCTCACTGATGGATTTAACCTCCGGATTGAAAACCGTCAATCCCCTGATAATCAAGGAAATCTATTTTAATTTCGATGAAATTTACCGCATGGAGACCCCGCCCGAAATCATGGCTGAAATCATAAATCTGGTCTGCGCAACTATTGAAGCAGCCAAGAAAGAAGACATGGGACAAGTGGTTGTCAATTACAAAAATATCAAAAATCCACGAAAAGATGAAGGGCTCAAGACGATTTTTATTATTTCTTATGGCAAGGATAAAAAAATATTGAGCAAGTTCATCAACAATTTGCCGGAAATCGAAGTTTATTTCACCAGGATTGAATGGGAACAGCGGTTTTACCTGATCTTGATATTTAAAAAAAACAACCGCGCCCTCCTCCCGGCTGAGATTGAAAAAATAAAAACCAATGTGTTGAATAAATACCTGAAAAATGCATTGATCCTCGACGCCAATAACCTGGCTGCCGCTGAGCATTGCTGAACCAGCGGTTCAATGTTTAATCTCATCTCGCCTTACAGCATCACCGTTGCCCAGAAGAAGGCTGTGGACGAGATCGTCGGCAAATTTAGGCAAGGCTGTCGCAAACAGGTTTTGCTCGGCGTGACCGGTTCGGGAAAAACATTTTCCATGGCCCACATCATCCGGGAATTGAATGTCCCTACTCTGGTTCTTTCACCCAATAAAACACTGGCCGCCCAACTTTATCAGGAATTCAAGGGTTTTTTTCCAGCTGACCGGGTCGGTTATTTCATCAGCTATTATGATTATTACCAGCCTGAGGCTTTTGTCCCGCAGCGCAATCTCTATATCGCCAAGGAGGTTTCGATTAATCCAGAATTGGAAAGACTGCGTCTGGATGCCACCCGAAACCTGCTTGAATCGCGGCAAACTGTCGTGGTGGCTTCGGTTTCATCGATCTACAGTATCGGTTCACCGACTGATTTTGTCGAACAGAAAATAGCGCTAGCCCTGGGCGATTCCATGACCCGGGAGGCATTATTAAATGAATTCGTCAAGTTGGGGTACAGCCGGACCCATGATCTGCTGGAAAGCGGGAAATTCAGGGTGCGCGGCCAACTGGTTGAGATCTTTCCCACCAGCGAGGAAAACCCACTGCGTTTTGTTTTTACCGAATCATCCATCAGCCGTATCGGCTTTTTTGATGCGCTGACCGCAACCTGGCTGGAAGACAAAAAACAGATAAATATTTTCCCGATCAATTATTTCTTTTATCGCAAGGCCCGCATTGAAGAAGCGCTTATCAAAATCAGGGCTGAACTGGAAGAACGGCTGCAGTATTTTCAAAGCCAGGACAAACCGGACCTGGCTGAGCGCTTGCGCCAGCGGACCATTTTTGATATCGAGATGCTCGAGCAATTCGGCCATTGCCCGGGAATTGAAAATTATTCGCTCTATTTGACTGGCCGCCAAAAAGGTGAAGCCCCTTACACTCTGCTGAGTTTTTTCCCGGCCGATTATTTGACGATCATCGATGAATCACACGTGACAGTTCCCCAATTGAACGGCATGTACGCCGGCGACCGCTCCCGCAAGTCCAAACTGGTCGAATATGGTTTCCGGTTGCCTTCGGCCCTGGACAACCGGCCCTTGAATTTCGCCGAAATCCAGGAGCGGCTGCAAAATGTCTTGTATGTTTCGGCCACGCCTTCGCAATTTGAAGTGCTTGATTCCCAAGAACAGGTGACTTCGCTGTTGGTCAGGCCTACCGGGCTGATCGATCCGCAGGTGATTATCAAAAAAGTAGCCGATCCGGTGCAGGACATGTTGGCAGAAATCAAGCAGGTCATTAGTAGCAAAAACCGGGTACTGGTCACCACTTTGACCAAAAAAATGTCGGAAAAACTGGCCGATTTCCTGGCCTTGAAAGGCATCCGCTGCGCCTATCTGCATTCGGAAATCAAAGCCCTGGACCGGGTAAAAATAATAAGAAAACTGCGCCAGGGAGAATTCGACGTTTTGATCGGCATCAACCTGCTGCGCGAAGGGCTCGATTTGCCCGAAGTAGCCCTGGTCATTATCCTGGATGCCGACAAGGAAGGTTTTTTACGTTCCGCAACCGCGCTGATCCAAACCTTTGGCCGCGCTGCCCGGCACATTGACGGTAAAGTCATCCTCTACGTTGATTCCATGGTCAAGTCGGTGCGGAATGCCATCGCCGAAGCGGAGCGCCGGCGGAATTATCAGATTGCATACAATACCATCCATGACATCTCCCCGGTTTCCGTATCCAGCCAGATCAAAGATTTCCATGATGATGACTATTGGCTCAAAAAAAGCGAAGAGACGTTGCCGGAAGACTTCAAGAGCAAGGAAGCGCTGGAAAAAGAAATCCAAAAATTAACGGCCGCCATGAAAAAGAAAGCCGCCAACCTCGATTTCAAAAGTGCCGCCCTGCTGCGCGACCGGATCAAACTGTTGAAAAACATGCTGATTGAAATGTTCTGATTGCCTGCGGCAACTACTCGTGTTGATTGGGGTTATGTGGCGCTGGATGGCAGCTCCAAGCCATAGCCCTTGCGCTTATCCTCGGCCTTTAACAGGAAGGCAAAGATGAGGCCAAGGATACCAAAGCCCATAAAAACCAGCATGGGTATCGTGTAATTGTAGGCAGTGAGAGTCGTACCGTCGGCAACCACGGTGCGCGAAACAATACAATAACGGTCCAGTATCCAGCCAATCAGGAGCGGCACACCCATCAGGCCCCAGTTCTGGATGTAGAAGATCAGCGCGTAGGCTGTCCCCAGCTGTTTCTCGGGAATCAATTTGGGCACTGAGGGCCACATGGCGGAAGGGACCAGGGAAAAAGCCACGCCGAGAACGAGCATCAGTACAAGGGCGACAAGCCAATGGCTGAGCAAGGGGATAGCAAACAGGAGGTGGACAACAATCAGCATTGATGAGCCCAGGAACATGATGGAGGCCGCCTTGCCTTTGCGGTCGATCATGCGCCCGAAGAAAGGTGTCATAAAGATGTTGCCAAAGGGCACCAAACCCGGGATGATGCCGGCCAAGGCTATCTTGACATGATATTTCTGGACCATCAGGTCAGTGGCGTATTTGAGGAAGGGGAAAACAGCGGAGTAAAAAAGCACACACAGCATGGCGATATACCAGAAACCTTTGTTTTTCAGGATTAAAGCAATATCAGAGAGACGAAATTGCTCTTCGCTTGCGGTTTCTGTCTGGGCTTCAGAAGCATCCAGTTTTTTGTCCATAACTCCGTAGACCAGGTAGCTGATAAAGCCAATGATGAGCAAGACCACAGCCAACAGAATTGGGGCGGATACGGTTTTAAAGTGAGCGGCAATGGGGGCGCTGATCATCAGTGCCATGGCCGTACCCATGCGGGCCATAGCCAATTGCAGGCCCATGGCCAGAGCCATTTCCTTGCCCTTGAACCATTTGACGATGAGTTTGGTGGTGGTGATTCCCGCCACTTCGACACCGACGCCGAAAATTGCGAAACCAAGGCCGGCAAGATAAATTTGCAGGGGCATGCCGCCGATGATGGGCACGTTTTGCAGCAGGGGCTTGGGATCAAAGGTGTGGGTAATGGCGAAATATTTCAATATTGCGCCAGCGACCATCAGCAGAGTGGACATCAGCCCGGTGAAGCGTACGCCCATCTTGTCCAGGATGATGCCGCCCACGAGGAGCAGCAGCAGGAAGACATTTAACCAGCCGTAGGCACTGGTAAAAAAACCATATTGAGTACTGCTCCAACCCAGTTGGTGTTCCAGCATGGGTTTCAAAGGAGCCATGACATCGGCCATGAAATAGCCGCACAACATGGCCACCCCGGCTAAACACATGGCCGTCCAGCGTGCTTTTGGAGATTCGCGCAATGAAGTTCTCAGGGCTTGAGTCATCGTTTCCTCGCTTTTAGATTCGATTAATCAAAATAATTATAAGAATTATTCAAAAAATAGCAAGTTGCCATTATATTATTAATAAATTAAAATTTCAATCTGGGCAGCACAACGGTAGAGGCGCGGTCATCGCGCCCCCAGTTACCACGCCCTCATTTGAAATGGGCGGGATTACCCTAAAGGACAGACCAATCAGATCCGTCAAAGTCGACGGATGATTGGTGCTGCCCCGCCCCTACTTCACATCCAAAATTAGGCTCTCGGAATGGGCGTTGAAATACGGCGCGTACATGCACTGGATTTCGGCGACACCGGTCTGGTAACGGCCTTTGAGTTGCACCCGCAATTGGTATTCGAAGACATAGGTGCCTTTGGGCAGGTAATCGATAAAGAAGTGGCTGGCTGTGTCTTTGGTCGACTGGTAATAGGCCAGGCCATCCTGGTAGCGATAGCCGGAGAGGACATCGACCGGCTCCAGGCCGCTGCCGCGCAAATCCTTCAGGTGCACATATTCCATGTCGCGGTCGACGCGCAGGACAATGCGGTTAACCAGCAGGTCACCGGGCTGCAAAGGTCCGCTAAGCGGTTCGATGACCGGCCCGCTTTTACTGTCGCGTTTGACAAATAGTTTTTTCTCCAGCTTCAGGTTGGTCTGGTGTGATGTAACCTTGCTCATGTCCTCAAAATATTGAAAATGGACGCCGCCCCAGGCAATGCCCGCTTCGTCTTTTTTAACCGTCACCTGGGTCATGGCCGCAGTGATCTTTTCCGGAGTATATACTTTTTCGTAATAGCCGGTACCGGCCTCGATCTTCTCCGGCTTGACCTCCAGTTCACCCAGCCAGACTTGTACGGTTTTGTTGGCTGACAGCCAGTTGCCGCCGCGCAAAATCAGCGCATAAATGGCATCGGCGGTAGCCTTGGTGCTGCGCCAATGCTGCGTTTCCTTCTGTTTGAGCAGCCAGACACGGCAATCTTCTACTGCTTTTTCATCATTGCTGATTTCGGCAAAAGCCTCGATCATCATGGCCTGGCTCTCGATCGGCGCCCGGTACCAGAAATAAGAAAGCTCGTCTTCACGCCAGAAGCGCCCCATTTCTTCATTGACCATGCTACGTTCCTTGATGGAAGCCACAATTTTTCTGGCTGTCGCGCTATTGCCGAAACGCTGCAAGGCCAGGGCCAACTGGGCTTGCGATAGGCGTGAATTGAGCAGCAACCAGTAGCTCTTGCCCTGTTCCAGAAAATAAGCGACCGCTGTTTTGCTGGCGGTGGGGATGGGGTTTTCTTTCAAAAAGAAACTGCGGCCGTAGAGATAAAAAGCTACAGTACTGCTCAGGTGGTTCAGGTTTTTATCCTTGATCTGGTTATACACCTGCCGTATCCAGTCGTCTAGATAATTCAGCGTCGAGTTGCCGAGCTGCTGGTCAAAAGTGACGCCCAGGTGCTGTAACCGCCCGCAGCCGGTCATGATATATAAGGTAATAAAGGGATCGGGACGACCACCCGGAAACCACGGAAAAGCTCCATTGGAGAGCTGTTGCTGCTTCAGTTTTCCTAAGGCCGAAGCGACATTTGTGCGCAAGGTATTGCTCTCAAAAAGCAAGCCGACATTCTCCTTGGCTTCATTTTCACTTTTGGCCTGCAATACCCAGGGGGTCTCCTGCAGCAAGGCTGACTTCAAATCCTGGTTCTTCTCCAGGTTCGACTTCAAGGCCGCGGTGCCGCGCCACGTGTCAAAGATCTGCCTGATCTTAGGATCGGAATTGGCGATGAAGCCGGCCAGCAAGTTGCCGTAGTAGCGGTTGAAGACCTGCTCGGAACATTCATAGGAGAATTCGATCAGGTATGGCAGGGCCTGGATGGCATACCAGGCCGGGTTGGAGCTCATCTGCACCGTCAGTTTCAGCGGTTCCAACGTTGTAGACTGGCCCAGTTGTTGCAAACGCTTGAAAAGGAACTTTTTTTGCTGCGGGCCGCGCACATTCAAAGGCAGCGACTCGGTGAGCATGATGCGCGAGCTGAGTACGGGCAGCGCGCCGGCCTCGCCATCGGAATAAGCGGCGCTTTTGGCAGTAACGGTATAACTGAGTGGCCCCAGATTTTTGGGTACACGCAATTCCCAGGCAAAGCCCTGGGATGATTTAGCTGCCAATTGGAAATTCTGTTTGCTATTCGTCATTTGCAAGGCCTGGTTTTGTCTTTGATCACTGAGAAGATCGGCGAAATTCAACTCCACCGCCCCGGCCTGTTCTTTATCCGACAAATTAGTGACTTTGGCAGTAAACTGCAACACATCCCCTTCACGCAGGAAGCGCGGCGGGTTGGGCAATACCATCAGTTCCTTCTGGGTCACGGTATAATTAGTGCAGACACCGCTCTGCAGCTCCTTGCTGTGAGCTAACCCTAAGAATTTCCACTTGGTCAGACTTTCGGGCATGGTAAATGAAATGGTCACCGTGCCGTCCGCAGCCATTTGCAGATGGGGATAAAAGAAAGCGGTTTCCTGCAAATTGCGCCGTACCTGGACCGCTTGCGCGCCGTCCCCCACCGCTTCTTCAGGAGCTGCAGCCTCTTTTTTCGCAAAATTAGCGGTTTTATCCTTGCTGGAAAGCTGCGCTTGCATGCCACCGACTACTCCGGATTCGACAACCGCGCTGGGCATAGGCGGAGCGTTTGCTAGACCCTGCTTCATTCGTGCGCTTGATTTGGTGGCAAATTCGTAATAAATAAAATTGCGGATGATGGTTTCCGGGAAATGAGTATGCGTTAATTGCGGAACTGATTCAATACTGTTCCAATAGTCACGCCAACTGTTGAAATAAGTGACGCTGTTGCTCGCCCAATTGCGGCGCTGACTTTGTTCGTGCCTGAAGAAATTAAAGGGACTCCAGTCATGGGCATAGAATTGATCAAGGGAAAAATCGTACATGGCCGCGGCCAATTCGGCCATTTTCAGGTCGCCTTTTTTGGCTTTGACACTGATTTTGATGGTTTCTTTTTCCCCGGGCTGCAGCTTGGAACGGAAAGTTGCGGTTTCCACCAGCAATTCCTTGTTGTCCCAGGGCACGACAACGGCTATGGTCTGCAGATAGGCCCGATTATGACTGACCTGGGAACAGTGAATGGTCAGGCCGCCGCGGAACGATTCCTGGATGGGAAGCTGGTAAAGCAGTTGCGTCGCCCCTTTTTCACTCCAGAACGAGGTTATGATGCGATTTTGACACTCCACTTCGATGAAGCAGCGGCCGCTGGCAAAGCCGGTGCCCCAGAACAGCTCCAATATCTTGCCGACTTCGCTGCTCTCGTTGTTGACCTTGACCAAATTGGTCAGTTTGAGCGGGAAATGCTTAAGATCGCGCTCGGGCAAAACCAGCAGCGGCAGCAAGGCCTTGACCTCGTGGCCAAAGGCATCCTTGGCCCGGGCTTCGACCCGGTAAAAGCCGGCCGTTAATTTCAATGGCAAAATCTGCGCACTATTTTCAGAGGCAGTGAATTTCCCCGCCCATTGCTGCTCAGCCGTTGGCCATTGGCGCCAGTCAGAGCCGAATACTGAGCTTGACGCATTCTCCCAGAAACTTTCGCTAACAGGTTGATCTGGTTGGCGCAGACGATAGATTTGCACTGTCCCCGCAGAAGCCAGCGGCAAACCATCCAGGGTAAAGCCCTGCACCTGCAATTTAAATTCCTGCTGCTGCTTGATCATGGGTGGTGCATCGAGGCGCAGAGACAAGGCACTGTAACCGACCACGACGCTGATACTGGCCGTGCGCGTCTCGCCCGCCGAGTCCAGGACTTCGGCATGCACCACAAAGATAAAAGCGGGATCATCTTTTTCGGCAATGGTTTTATCGGGTTGGGCTTGAAAAGTAATGGCGAAGCCGCCGTCGCTGCCGGTGGTCAACGTGCCATGGGCGATTTCCTGGTTCGACTGGTTGATGTTCATATGGTACCAGTAATACCAATAAGGGAAGCGGGCCTGGCGCTGGACACGATAGCGCACCCGGGCATTGTCCACGGCAGCGCCATTGTAATTCAGGGCTTTGCCCTTGATGGTCAGCGGAGCACCCAGTTTGACACCCGTGGTCGGTTTTTCCAGGGTCACCACGAATTTCGGCCGTTTGTATTCTTCCACCCGGAAATAAGTTTGGCCGCTCAAATTATCTGTATCCAGGCTCATTTGCCCGGTCAGACGGTCGCCCGGGGCAACAAAAGTGCCACTGATGCTGCCAAAGTCATTGCTTTTCAAGATCTGCCTGGCCACTTCCTGATTGTTGATGTCGCGGAACCTGACGACAATATCCTGCCCGGGCAGCAGCCGGTAATCATTCTTTGCGCTGTCCACCTGTATGGCAATGCCCTTGAAATGGATGGTCTGCCTGGGGCGATAGAGCGAACGGTCGGTGAAAAATATGATTTGCCGGCTTGGTCTTTCCTCATCCCGGCGGTATGCATTCAGGGAATTACTATTCAGCAATTCATCTGCGCCATGACGAACATGAAGGTATTGTTCATAATAGTGGGCTTCGGCTGGAAAGCTGAAACGTCCATTTTCAGCGCTGTTTATTTTGGCCGCAAAGGTGAAACTATTGTCATTCCTGCGTAACAATGACACCTGGGCCGCTGGAACAGGCTCGCCACTGAGGCTTTCAACCACCAGTCCGGAGATTTCATCTCCCGCTACCCTGGTCACCAAGGTGATCGAGCTGACCCATACCCCGGCATAAGCCACTTGACTCGAATTGGCAAAATCGGGCTGCCATGAGGCGAATACCCGGTAAAAGCCAGGGGCCAACGCCGGAAAACTCGTTTCCAGTCTTTTTTCCTTGAAATCAACAGTGGTTGGGAGATCAGTCTGCCAGGAGGCCACGCCTTTGTTCATTAACAGCTTCTCTATCTCCTGGTTGTCGAGTTGTAAAGGAGAACCCCATTTTTTTTTCATGAAGGATGCCCAATCGTCTTTGACTATGCGAAAATAGAGCTTATTGAAGTTCCGGTATTGAAATCCTATTTTGCCGCCGCTGGGCAGATAAGTATTCTCAGCCTGCAAACTCACAGCTTTAGCCGTGATTTCACTCAAGCAGGCACGACACGACTGGGCAACCAATGAAGCGGGGAACTTTTTTGCGCCGGCCTGGGCAATGGCAAAGGCTTTTTGCAATTCGCCTGCCTCTTGATATGTCCTGGCCAGATAGTAATCAGCAAGATTCGAAATAACAGTCTGCTTGGGTTTTTCTTGTATTTCTTTAAGCCGCTCCCGGTAGCGTTCCAGTTTGCTTTCACCAGCAGCGGTATTGTAGACATAATGCAAACGATCAAGATCGAGACTGATCAGGGCATCGTGATCACCACGCTGTTTTTGGAACTGCAACAACTCCTGAAAAAGCTTGACGGCTTTGTAGCTAGCCGAGTTTTTAGCGGTTGTCTCCGGCTCGTAGTTCAGGAACTCTGGCAAAGGCGCCAAGGCGGCTGAATCAGCTTCGAGTACGAAAGCATCTTCCGGAGCGGCACCCGCCTGCTCGGGGCTGCAATAAAAATCAAGGGCCTCATGGGCCAGGAAGTCATAAAGGGTCGGCCGCAATTCATTGGGCAGGCTTCCCTTTTCAAGAAAACCGATGAAGGCTTCAATGGGGATGGTTTTCAATAATTCTTTCTGTAAGAGAATATCACTATAGAGTTTGTCAATCTCAGCAAATAATTTTCGTAGGTCCCAGGTGGTGAAATCGTCTTCCTTCATGCCCTCGGTGCTGCTGCGCTGCATGAAGCGCCAGCGGTTATTTTCGAAGTAATGTTTGAACCAGCTGGCCATTACCGCCTGCAGCAGTGGCTTGGCGCGCGGACCGGCATTTGCCAGTTCGACTTTGAGCCGCTTGATCCGTTCTTCGGGCTTATTGCCTTCAATGGTTCCCTCCAGAAATACTTTCTCGGTCAAGGCCAACAGCCATTCTTTTTCAAGGCGCTGGCCGGTCGTCATTTTCAGTATTTGCTCAAGCTTGGCAATGGCCGATTTGGGCAGGCCATCCTCTTTAGCCTTGTTGACCTCGCGCCATAATTGTTCAATCGTTGCCGTTGCTTTGACTTCGGTCTTCTTTTTCTCCGGCTGTTGCTGCCCGCTCCAAAGCAACACCACCAACAATAATAAGCAGCTCGACAATAATTTTTTCATTGGCCAGCCTCCCCGGCATTATTTATATTCATTATACATGGCACTATTTTTTTTTCCAGTAAACATTGTTTTTTGTCCATAGGAGAATTAGACGGCAAAACCGATAAAACTTGCTATTTTGTTTTTATTTCATTATAATTCCACGGCTTGTGACAGGTGAAAAAAATGATGCAAAAAAATCCGTTTAAGAAATGTGCTTTTTTATTATTGTTCCTATTGTTAATTGCTGTTTCCAGTTTGATACTGGGTTTCATTGACTCTAACCGGAACTACGAGCGCTCCCTGGCCCATATCCGTTACCTGCAGGCCAACCTTGGTGATTTACATGATCAACTGCTGGCAATGAATGAAGAATCCATGCTAAACGAAAAAAAATATGCCCGGGTAAATTTTTTGGAATATCAAAGTGCTTTTTTTAAAAGAAAATTTCCGGATATTTCCAAAATCATCGCTGTGACTTATAAAAAAAGCCAATACTTTGGATTCAAGCCCAACCTGATTTTGGCCGTCATGCAGGTGGAAAGCGCTTTCAATCCGCTGGCTCTTTCGGCTGCCGGAGCGTATGGTTTGATGCAAATCCATTATGCGGTTTGGAAAGACGAACTCAAAATAGACAAAAGCAGAATCTTTAATATTGATTACAATATCGAGCTGGGATTGCAAATATTGAGGCAATATTATGATCGCTCCGGAGGCAACATCAAGCGGGCCTTGTTTTTGTATAATAATGGCTATAAGTACGACAACACCGGTTATTTCGCTAAAGTGAACAGTTCCATCTACAATCAGGATAAGGATAGCGCGAAACTGGTAAATATCAGCCAATAAAAAGCCCGCGGCCGGCGTCACTCAAAGCGCAACGTTCCGGCTGTTTTGTTTAAACAAAATAAATAGTTGCCTGAAAAAAGCCAGATATGATTCGGTCTGAAAATCGGGATAAGTCCAGGGCAGAAAGGAAATCTGTTTGTTTTTAAGGACATATTCCAGGTGGGCGTAGATGCCGCGTTTCAGGGGAACGCGATGATAGTGGTTTTTACAGGTGGCAATGATTACATTGGCATCGGACATATAACCAGGATCAAGGTTAATAGTTCTTTTCCCGGCCCTGGCCAATTGTTTTTCCAGTCTATTGGTAAAAATTTTTATCTCCGGCAATTTTTCCGGGGTCAGCAATTCCCCAAATGAAACGAATTGCCGGAACAGGGGCGCCCCCATTTCGACCTGGTAATAATCGGTCATTGCGAAAGGGATGAGAGCGGATTGGCTGTCGATGGCGGAAAAATGTTCTCCAAGAAGAGCTTTCACCTTTGCCGCGACCGCGGTTTGGCTGAAGATCAAACCGCAAAACAATTTCACTTTTTTAAATTGATTGATTTTCCCCATGCTGCCAGTCCCCGCGTTCAATTCAGCCATGATAAAATATAAAATCGGCCGTTGATGAAAGCGGCAGCTTTTTTCTGATCCGGGGACGGTTGAAAAACCGATCCCGCCAGGGAAACCTGGCAATTTATGAAATTTCCAGCTTCGTCAAGTTTCAGCAGTTCACCGTTAAATGTTGAGAAGTACTGTTCATTGGAGTTGCTGCAATCGACGATGGAATTTAAATCGCGGCGGGAACTGATTTTTTCCCTGGCAAATGGCTCCAAGCGAACGACTTCCAGATTGGACTCACTGAAATATAAAAACTTGTTTCTTTCGCTTAGAAAATAGATGGTATCCATATCCGTGTTGACGCAGGCAGCTAAAATGCCATTACCAAGTTTTTTGTAGAGCAGGGAGTGATAATTGAACAAAAACAGGTTTTTTTCCTTATCCTTGGTCAAAAATAAAATCTCATTTTTTTCGGGATTGAAGTTTATTATATCAAGCTCGCAATAATACTTTTTACCCAGGAACATGGTTTCATCAAATTTTTTTATCTGGTTGCTCCCCTGGTCATAAACCAACCCCTGGAAGGCATTTTTCAAATCAGAAAAATAAATAATAAATTGGTCAGGATTTGGGCCGAAAAATATTTTCACCTCTTCGGAAGATGTAGCCTCAATGTTCCGGCCTTTTCCCAGAAGTTTTTCCACCTCTTGGTTGTTCTGCAAGGCGTCAGCCACTACCAGATATTGCTGGATTTTTCTGAGCGGAACACGACGCAGCAGTTCGCGGTCTTTAATTTCAGTCCAACGGTCATTGGCGTAGGTGTATCGGTAAACTTTAAAAGGGTAATTGGGATAAATGGCGATTTTTCGTCCATAAGCGTCTACGGTTGAAAAAGGCGAGACAAATGCCTGCTCAGTCAGACTGCCGTCAGTGATATAGGCCTCACTAGCCTGGGCATTAAAAGCAACTATGACTGTCGACATTTTCAGGGCGTAACCGACGACCGGTTTTAAAGAATAGTTATTGGCTCCGGCGCTGAATGTGTATAAGTAAACTTTTTCGTTTTCGACCGCGGTAGTGGAAAAAACTATTTTTCCAAGATTGGCCGAAGGAAACATTTCCTGGATATTGCCTTCGTACTCAAAGGGTTTGACTATTTTCAGGGAAACCGTATCCACGACCAGCAGTTTTTCTTTTTTGCCGCTCTGCATATTGCCGGCGATGAGAACCCGGCTGTTGTTCAGCCATTGAATTTTCTTGACATCGAAAAGCGCTAAAAACGGATAGGCTTGGAAATTGAATGAAGCGGGAAATTCCTTTTGCAGTTCTTCGGGATTTATGCCGCTGAGTATGGCCCGGGTTATCCAATTTTGCACATTGGGGTTCTTTTTTTTGGCGTAATACAACCCCAGCAGCAGATTGATGCGTGGCGCCCATTGGTTTTGGGAAAATACTTCATAGAGATACTTTTCGGCATCTCTGTCTTTAAGTTTGGTCAAAACCTCGGCAAAGGTCAAACCATATTCCAGGTTATAGTAATTGAACTTCAATTTTTCCAGTATTTTTTTGGCTTTTTTTAAATCGGAGGTTTTCATAAAAGATTGCGCCAGCAATAATTGTCCTTCCTTGGAATCAGGTTTGACTTTGAGGGCCCGCTCAATATAGGTGGAAAGTTCGGCCCAGTTGTTCAATTGGTAAAAAGCCCGGGCAGTAAGCAACGCAAAATAATAATTTGCCGGAGCCATATCAGCTTCGGATTTGATCAACTCGAGCGTTTTTTGAGGTTGGCCGGTTTGCAGGTACAATTGGCAAAGTAATAATTTGTATTCCGCTAATTTTGAAAACTGCAGACCTTTATTGAAATTAGCCTCGGCGGCCGGGTAATTCCTGCGTTGGAAAAATTCATTACCCAGACATAAATATGCCGGCGCATAGCTGGGATTCATACGGGTTATTTTTAATAGATTGTCTATGGCCAGAGAATTTTTCATGTCAGCGACCGCCAGGCTGATTCCGGTCAGAGCTTCCAGTGAACGGTGATCGTTTTCCAAGTAATTGCTGAATATTTTCGTGGCTTCCCATTTTTCATTTTTCAGCAGCAGCGCGAAGCCCGATTTGACTGCCGGCTGGGGATTGAAATGAAAATAAGCAGTCAGATTTTTATTTGCCAGCTCCATGTCACCGATCAGGTAATAAACAATGCCCCGGGAGAAATCGTCGGCTTTGGGAGCGGAAAAAACCGGGCCAATGGCCAGCGCTAAAAATAAAAATGCTGCGGTTTTTATCATTTTTACCTCTGTGGTGATTATAACATGCAGCGCTTATATCCCCCAGTTTAATTTATCGGATAAGAGTTTGAAGTAATTGATTTCCGGGGCGACCAGCATGAGCAACTGCTTGGGATAAGCCCCCACCGTTATGGTATCCTCGAAATTCAGGGGCAGCACGGTCTGGCCGTCGATGGTCACAAAGGTGTCCATGTTCGGGGTCAGTAATTGCACAGTGACAATTGTGTTATCGCGGACCACCAATGGTCTGAAAGTCAGGGAATGGGGGCAAATGGGCGTGATAATAATGCCATTGACTTCGGGACTGACGATCGGTCCTCCGGCTGAAATGGAATAGGCGGTCGATCCCGTGGGCGTGGAAATGATTATGCCGTCCCCTTTCACTTCGGTCACCGTGGCGCCGTCGATTTTCAGTAAAAGCTTGACGACGCGGGCAATCGCGCCCTTGTTGATGACCACGTCATTCAAAGCGGTGTATAGCTGATTTTTGAAACTGATCTGCAGCAATTTGCGCTGTGATATCTTGGCTTTGCCCAAAAAAATAGCGGCCAGGCTTTCTTCCAGGGATTCTTTTTTCATTTCGGTGAGAAACCCCAGCGTGCCGAGATTGAATCCGGCCACCGGCACCTGAGCTTCCACTGCCTGGCGGGCAACCGATAAAAAAGTGCCGTCACCACCCAGAACAATAATCAAATCTGCCTTGCTTGCGATATCTTCCCTTGCGCAGTACTCGCTGCTTTGCAAAAGTTCGGCCGCTGTTTGTTCCAAAGTGAAAGCAATGGCGAATTTTTTTAAAATGGCGATCGTTTTTTGCAGATAATGGACCACGTCCTGGTGTGGTTTGGCTACAATGACCACTTTTTTAAATTTCGGCTGCATCGCTGATCATTGTATCATCAATGGATTTTTTTTTCCCGTATTCGAGCAGGAAAAAATATTCCTGGTTGCCTTTTTTACCTTTTAGCCCGGCCCTGGTAAAACCACTGATGGCAAAATTCATGTTTTCAATCCGCTTTTTAAGCTGGAGTACAATAGCCAGTCGCTTTTCCGGATCGCGGATAACCCCACCCTTGCCGACCCGGCCTTTGGCAGCTTCGAACTGCGGCTTGACCAGGACCAGTATTTTGGCTTTGGCAAATACAGTCAAGACAGGCAGGATCATGGTAATGGAAATGAATGAAAGGTCCATGATGATCAGTTCCGGTTCAAAGGGAATGTCCTCTTTTTTTAAAAAACGGACGTTTTTTTTTAACAAACGCAATCTGGGATCCTGGCGGAGGTTATAATCGACCTGGGAAATATTCACGTCCACACCGGTGATGGCGGCGGCGCCGCATTTCAACAGATAATCGCTGAAACCGCCGGTGGAAATCCCCAAGTCAAGAATTTTTAAACCCGGCACAGCGATGGCGAAAGTGCTGATGGCTTTTGCCAGCTTGAAAGCTCCCCGCGAAACATAGGGATATTTTTTTTGTATGGCAATGATGTCTTCAACAGCCACTTGGCGATCGGCCTTGGCTTGCACCTGGCCGTTGACCCGCACCTCGCCGGCCATGATCAAGGCCAGCGCTTTTTCACGCTCCGCAACCAGTCCCCTCATGACCAGGGCCTGGTCAAGCCTGATTTTTTTCTGAGTTTTCGTTCTTTTATTAGTTGCTGCGGGGATAATTGCATTACCCATTATTGCGCAACTGTTTTCTCATCAGCATTTTTTGTTATGGCAACAATGAAAAAATTCAAAACCGCATTATTGAATTCGTAATCGTCATTTAATGAAACCTTACTATTAGCAGGAAAAGTAATATTTCCTGAATTATCAATAGCGGCTTCCCCGATTTTAAGCAATTGGTCTTTATTTATTTTTGATAATAATATTGATGCGGAATTTAAGTCCGTCGGGTCTATGAATAGACTAATTTGATATTTATTAGCACAAAATTTAATTGTTGCTTTTTCTTTTGCATCTTCGTTAATTTTAATTTCCGAATTTTGATATTTCTCTTTTTTAAAAAAATTTTCAAAAACACTGATGAAACTTTTAAAAATTTTTAAATTTTGAGCATAAAAATCATGGTAATCACTATATTTAGATGTAATGGAACAATCAATATGTAATTCCACTTTAATTCTCCTGACCCAGCAAAGCTGCGAAGTACCCTGCAAGGGTGGATAAGAGCCTTATAGCAAATTCAAAATTTGTTCTAAAACGCTAACAAATTTTAGAATTTGCTATAAGGCTCTGACAAATATTTTAAGCAATTAACAGGATAGTGTCAAGGTTTTTTTTCGATGTTCAAATGGAAAAATGTCCTTCCGAAATATTCATCATAAAAAGAAACGAATTCTTCATAGGAATATCCCAGGCCGATCAGGCGCTTGCGGATGAACTTCTGATGGAGGTTGCGGCTGCGCGTGATGTTGCGTGAAGACACGCGGTAGTGGATCTCGGCCTGTTCGGGTTGGAAGAGTTTCAGGATCGGCCACATGACATGGACCAGCGATTCCCTTTCGAAAACCCACATGCTGGGGTGGATATAAGCGCAGAATTCGACAAAGTTCTTTGTTTTGCTGATGGGATTCGGGGTGATATGCAAGGCGATATAGCCGGTGCCTCCGGTCAGAAAAACCCCGGTATAGCCCGGCGGGTCAAAATCGTGATCAAAGACAAAAGGCGTATCGGTTGATAGAAGCACATCATCAAAACAATCTTCCAAAAGATAAAGGGCTTCATCTTCGCGTACTTTGGGATCACATAGAGAGTTAATGAATTTCTGATCGCAGTCATAGAAGGCGCAGGCCAGGTATTCTTCCTGCTGGGAGTTGACCATAAGCTTCAGCTTGCGGTCGCTGCGCGTCAGCTTCAACGAATGCTGCGAATACCGTTTGATCACATCATTACGCAGATTTTCCACCATGTTGGCCAGATCTTTGCGGTAAAGATTGGCGATGAACATCTTGCCCTCCGGGATGTCGATGGGGGCCTGGATGTCGATGATATAGCGCGAATAGCAGTCCAATGGAGTCACGAAGCATTGCTTGCGCAGCGATTCGCGATCCGATATTTTCATGTCCTTGAGCAGCGGCGTTGGGGCGAAATAAATGAAGGAGACCAATTCTGGGTAGTCGCAGGCGTCGAGAAAGGTGCTTAAAACTTTTGGACTCAGCGAATCGCCGCAGGTATTGACCTCCATGCAGGCCATTTCAAATGAACTTTTTCCCGAAACCTGTTTTTCCCAGAAATAGCTGGCGTGGGATTCCTCGATAGCCAGCGACTGCTCCACCTGGCTGATTTGGATATTCCTTTCCGCGATGAAGCGGTCCATGACCATGACCCGCGGCTGCATGTTAGGCTTGCCGATAAGGTTTGCCCCCGAAGCTTTGATCACCGTCCAGATTTCATCATCCGAAAGTGTCACCAAGGAAATGCCATCGCTATTGTAGGCGTGGATGATGGTCGCCGTGGGGGCCGGTTCGAATGTTTCAGGACTGATAAAACCCATACAGGCCTCCTTGCATCTCCATCCGGTACAGCCGGTGCCAAGCTATGTAAAACAGGATTTTCAAAGCAGGAATAAAAAATGAAAAGACAGGCAAAATTTTCAGGATATTTTTTTTAAAATGAATATTCAATTGGCCTTATGGTTACCTCGGTAATTAAATCGCTCATCTCTTGCAGTATATTCACTATCTTCCAGATTGTCAATTTATTTTGTTTCTCCTAATTTAACTTTAATTGGTTTGGTTCTGCCGCTACCAGGTCAGAGATGATATCCTCCATTTGCCCGAACTGCCTTTCCATGCTTGCCAGCAGCCGGAACTGCACCCGCGCCCGCTGCAGGTTATGGCCGGGATAGCTGATTTTAAAATAGCGGTCGCCGGCCAGGTAGTCGCTAAGGAAACGCAAACCGATTAAAAAAGCGAACAGCTTGGCTGAAAAGGCCAAGTGGGATGTCTCTGCCTCAATCAGGCAGCCACGCAGGGACGCGAGAAAGCCCTTGGCGTAACCAGTGAAAAGAGCAATATTCAGTCCCACACGTTCCAAGTCGGGTTCGTCTTCGCGAGCTTGGTTGGCGCCGCTGCGGATGGCGTCACCGAAATCATAATGCACATAACCGGGCATGACCGTGTCCAGGTCAATGATGCACAATCCCCCACCATGTTCGTCAAATAAAATGTTGTTGAACTTGGTGTCATTGTGGGTAATACGTAAGGGTATGAGTCCAGCCTGGCCCAAACGTAAGATACGTTTCATGGCTTCGGCCCGCTCCTTGACAAAAGCGATCTCGGCGGCGACTTCTCCGGCCCGGCGCCAGGGATCTGCCTGCAGGACTTCGCTGAACTTCCGCAGGTGAAATTCGACGTTGTGAAAACCGGGAATGGTTTCATGCAGTGGCGGGCCGGGGAAATCGGCCAGCAGTTTCAAAAAACGTCCGAAATGTTTCCCGCCTTCACAGGCCCGCTCGGGGCTGTCCACCAGGTCAAACGAGCGCTGGCGGTCGATAAATATGTAGCAACGCCAATAATTCCCGTTCTCGTCGCGATGGAAATTACGGCCGTCTGCAGCCGGGATCACGGTCAAAACCTCGCGCTCAGGCTTGGCACCGGGAATGGCGCTCAACTTGCTGCGGATATGGCTGGTCACGCGCACGATGTTTTCCATCAGCCGCGGCACATCCTGGAATATGGCATGGTTGACACGCTGCAGGATATAAGCGGGGCAATCGTGTTCATGAATTTGGACCAGGAAAGTATCGTGGATATGGCCCGAACCGAAGGGACGGGCGTTGGCAAAAGTTCCTTTCATAGAGAAATTGGCAGCCACGTCCGGCAAATTAAAATCGGGGCGCAAATTCCTAGCGTTTTTTTCCGGCATTTTCTCGACTATTATAAAACACTTCCCTGGTTTTACCAAACTCCATGCAACCTCTGCTTTGACTTGACAGCTATGCCCGGATACTTATTGACAAAAGGTCCAAATTATGATAATTTTCTCATTTCAATGGCCCTATAGCTCAATTGGCAGAGCAATTGACTCTTAATCAATAGGTTGTAGGTTCAAGTCCTACTGGGGTCATTTTTTCTTTTGTGCAGCAAATAAATTTGTTTCCAAGCATCTAAAATTCATATCTCATTTGACAATAGCACGCGCTTTGGCTAAAATCGGTGCAAGCAAAATGGAAAGCAAGCAAATACTGGCAAAAATCGAAAAAATAAAGAAGGAGATCGAGGCCGACTCCTGTGAGTTGATCCGCGAAAAAATCCAGCAGCGCGACTTGCACTTTCAAAAATCGGGAAGGGGTTTTCTCTTTGCTCCGCTGATTAACAAACTGCGCCGCCGCCTGCTCGTCGAAATGAACCATATTATGGAGCCGATCCTGGAGAACCAGAAAGAGATCAACCTCAGGTTGTTGAAAGAGATTGAAAAAATTAAAAAGAGCCATGAACAACTACCGAAAGCTGATTCCCAAACCAGTCAAGAGAAGCATTAAAAGCTTGCTTTCAAAAATCAACCCCACCCCATCCGCCGGGGAACACTCTATCCGCACTATCGGCATCTGCGCCTCGCAAGTGCCTTTCTCCTATGGCGGCGCCGAAAACCTGAACGAGGCGCTGCGCGTTGAATTGAAAAAAAGGGGCTATGAGGTCGAACTGATCGCCATCCCTTTCAAATGGTATCCGCAGGAACAGATTGTCAACAGCATCAGGCTTTGGCAGCAGCTGGACCTGAGCGAAGCTGACGGCAAGAAAATCGACCTGCTGATCACCACCAAATTTCCTTCCTACTTTGTCAACCATCCCAACAAGGTGCTCTGGCTTGTCCACCAGTTCAGGCAGGCTTATGACCTCTACGAAACCCCCATTTCCGGTTTCGACCCCAAATCACGATCAGACAAAAAGCTCCGCAATCTGATCAGCAAAGTGGACCATAAGGCAATTCAAAGCCACAAACGCGTCTTCACGATTTCAAAAAATGTCAGCCAACGGCTGCTGAAATTCAACGGACTCGCCTCAACGCCCTTGTACCATCCCCCCAAACTGCATCCGCGCTATTTCCATAAAAACTACGGAGATTTTATCCTGTCGGTGGGCCGGCTCGATAAGCTGAAGCGGGTCGATTGGCTGATCCGTTCACTGCGCTACTGCCCGGCAGCGTTGCGCTGCTGTATCGCCGGCTCCGGACCGGAATTGCCAAAACTTGAGGAACTGGCGCTGGAGTGCGGGGTCGCCGACCGCGTCAAATTCCTCGGCTATGTGGACGACCAGCGCCTGCTCGATCTGTATGCAGAATGTTTCGCTGTTTACTACGCCCCCTTCGACGAAGATTACGGCTATGTCACGCTCGAGGCTTTCTTTGCGCAAAAACCGGTGCTTACCGCCGCCGATTCAGGCGGGACGCTGGAATTCGTCGAGCCTGAGCGCAATGGTTTTGTCGTCGAACCTGGCAATGAACGGCTGCTGGCCGATAAAATCAGCCTCCTTTTCAGCGACCGCGAACTTTGCCGCAGACTCGGTGTCAACGGTCAAGGCAAGGTCAAAAATATCTCCTGGGATCATGTCATCAAGGAACTTTTGGGACTGACACCATGAAAATCGCCCTCTTCACCCCCCTCAACCCGGTCAGAAGCGGCATCGCCGATTACAATGAGGAGATGCTGCCCGAGCTGCGAAAGTATGCCGCGATCGACCTTTATATCGACGGCGGCTATACTCCGAGCAACCGCCAGATCAGCGACCAGTTCCCCATCCATGTTTTCAATGCCGCTGACTTTTGTCCCCAAAATTATGATGCGATCGTCTACCACATGGGGAACAACTATAGCGCTCACAAATATATCTATGAAGCCATGAAATTGTTTCCCGGCATCGTGGTCCTGCATGACTATGTTTTCCAGGGTTTTTATGCCGAGATGCTCAGGGCCAACCGCAGCCATACCGAGTATCTGGACCTGTTGCAGCGCTTCTACCCCCGCCATGGCGCCCGCCTGGCCCAGCGCATCATCGACAGGCTGCCCTATCCGATCTGGGAGTCGGAATTGGCGCTGGAATTTCCCCTCAACGAGGAAATCATCGGTATGGCCAAGGCGTTGATCGTCCATTCCGAATACGTAAAAAAATTGATCAGGCAAAACCATTCCCTGCCGGTAGCCAAAATCTCGCATCACGGTCACAACCTTCCGCCATATGATCGCCCGAAAGTGAGAAAGGAACTGGGTTTCAATGAAGAGGACCTGGTGCTCCTCTCAACCGGTTTTGTGACCAAAAATAAGCGCTACGAAACCATCATCCCCGCCTTGAATGATTTGGCCATTGCCAACCTGAAATATGTTATCATCGGTCAGGATGAGGCCAACTACCTGAAAATCCTCTGCCAAGGCAAGACAGTGCCAATTATCCATAAGGGATTCATCGCGCTTCACGATCTTGAAAAATACCTGATTGCTTCCGATATTTGCCTCAACCTGCGTTATCCCACCATGGGCGAGAACTCGGGGTCGCTGCTGCGGATGATGAGCGGCGCCAAACCGGTGCTGGTCTCGAACACCGGTTCTTACCAGGAACTTCCCGATGAAGCGGTCATCAAGATCAGCTGTGATGTGGACGAAAAGGAAATGATCAAGCGTTTCCTGCTGGCCCTGGCTGAGGATGTTGATTTCCGGCAATCACTGGGGCGGGAAGCTGCCCAATATGTCGCCCAGGAGTGCAGCATTGCCAGTTGCGCCAAGCAATACGCGGAATTCATCGGCCGCTATCCTCAGAAAATCAGGAGTAAATGATGGAGAATGAAAATATCAAAAAAACCCTGCAGGAGCTGAAGAATTATTATGGCGCCGAACGGGAAAAATTGCCTGGTATCGACGAACTCATTCGGGAGCCGGTGGACAGGGAGATCGTCACCGACTTCTGGAAGCTGTCCAATGCCGAAATCGAACGCGAGATGTACAACCGCATGTCCATTCTTGACGCGGATGCCGATTGCCTCCCAAGCGGCCCAATCCCTTCCCACCGGTTTCTGCTGGGAAAACCGATCGTTTTTATTAAAAAAATAATGCGCCGCCTGACCAACCCGTATAGTTCCATGCTGCTGCAAAAGCAGAACCAACTCAACCGTGAATTGGTCACCTTCCAATTGCTTACCTTTCTCAAGTTTCGCCACCTGGAGAAACGGATCAGGAAAATGGAAGAGAAAATGGCTGCTTTTCCGGATACCCGGCAGACCAAACCGGAGATTGAGGAAAGAACAGCCCAGAAGCAATGAACCAGAAAGAGCTTTACCTTCTGCTCAATACGGAGCTGTCCCGGTTGGGAGAAGCGGACGACAGCGCCATAGCCTTGGCCATCCGTCACTTCATCGTCGCCAATCCCGGCCAAAAGGGACTGGCTGCGCTGACGCGGATCTGCCGGCGCATAGCCCGGCAGCGCGGCATCCAGAATGTTTTCAACCTCATCAAGCGGCTCGAGGTTTCGTTCGCTTTCCGCAAACCTTCCCTGGCCATCTATGATCACACCCTGCATTTGATCGGCGGCGCCCAGAAGTACGGCTGCACCATCGCCCATGCCCTGCAGGATGATTTTGATATCACGTTGATTGCCAACAAGCCGGTCCGGCATCATGATCTGCAAAGCTGGTACCAACTCGATCTGTCCCGCTGCCGGATCGCAATTATCCCCATTCCCTTTTACGAAGGACAGAACAAAGAGCATCTCGATCCGGCCGCAATCACCTCCAGAAGAATGGCCAATCCCTTCCATATCATCAGCCTGGAGAGCGGCCGCTATGATTTTTTCATTAATAATAGCATGGTGGAGATGGTCTTTCCTCTGGCCAATTGTTCGCTTTTCATCTGCCATTTCCCGGAACGGAAGCCCAGCAGCTATTTTTATGTCGACCGCTACCAGCATCTCATCTTCAACAGCCGCTACACGGCCGAATGGATTCAAAAAAAATGGGGACTCCGCCCCGGTATCCATATCTATCCGCCGGTGGACATGAACGGCAGCGTAAATTTTTCAGCCAAGGAGAACATCATCCTCTCTGCCGCTCGTTTCGATCCGGGCGGCAACAAACAGCAACTGCGCATGGTCCAAATATTCAATGAACTGTCACGACGGCAGCCGCACCATTTGCGTGGTTGGAAACTGATCCTTGCCGGCGGCAGCCCCCGTGACAACCCCTATCTACAAAGTATCCATAAAGCCATAGCTGAATCCGGCCTCCAAAATGTAGAGCTGCAGGTTAATATTTCGGCTGCGGAACTGAAGGGGCTTTACCAAAGAGCCAGGATTTTCTGGCACCTCTGCGGTTTAGACCAGAATGAACCCGAACTGGTCGAACATTTTGGCATGACCACTGCCGAAGCCATGCAAAATGGCTGCGTGCCCGTGGTTTTTGCCGGAGGTGGTTTGCTGGAGATTGTCGAAAATGGTGTTTCAGGCCTGCTGTTCTCCAGCAAAGACCAACTGATCAAACAGACATTTGCGCTGATCACTGAACCGCAGTTGCTGCAGAGCATGGCTGAGAGAGCCTGCCAGCGCGGTAAAATCTTTGGCCGCGGAATATTTGAACCCCGGGTCAAAGAATTATTCGGCAAAATGCTGAACGATTACCGCTTGGCCGAATAGCATGAACATCGCCTGCGATATCCGGGTCTTTCTGTCCGGGGAGACCGGTGTCGGAACCTATTATAAAAATCTGCTGAACCAATTGGCCGTTATCGATCGGCAAAACCGCTATCTGCTCTTTTCCTCTTCATGGAAAGTGCGCTTTCCCCTTGCCAAAATCCCCGGGTTTGTTAATCATCGGCTGATTGACGCGCGCATTCCGGTTAAAGTATTGAATTGGCTCTGGTATCATTGGCAGTATCCGTCCTTTGAATTTTTTTTCAAGGAAAAGATAGCTATCGCCCACTCACCCACCCCCATGCTTTTGCCCTGCCGGGGGAAAAAAATTATCACCATCCACGATCTTTTTTTTATCACCAACCAGCAGCTTGTCCAGCCCGAAAGCCGCTACTATTTCCGTTCGCAACTGCGCAAGAACGTCGACAAGGCCGACGGCATCATCTGCGTATCCCAGGCTACCTGTTCCCAGTTGCTGGAAATGTTCCCTTTGGCTGCCGCCAAAATAGAGGTGATCTATCATGGCGTTGCGCCGCTTTTCTTTGCCGATCCCAGCCGGCCGGGCGAACTGCGCAAAAAATACCTCCTCCCAGAAAAATATATCCTGTTCACCGGCACTATTGAGCCGCGCAAGAACCTGCCTACCCTGCTGCAAGCCTTAATAAAACTCAAACAGACCGGCATCGTCATACCGCTGGTTATCGCCGGCAGTCGCGGTTGGGGTGCGAACGAATTCCTCGCCCTAAAAAAAGAGTTGGGCAGCCAAGTTCACGAAATCGGCTATGTGGAAAATGCCGACCTGCCCTATCTCTACAGGGAAGCCCAACTATTTGTTTTTCCTTCATTGGCAGAAGGTTTCGGCCTGCCGCTGCTTGAGGCTTTGGCCTGCGGCACGCCGGTCCTTTGTTCCGAACTACCCGTATTCCATGAAATCGGACATGAACTGCCCACTTATTTCAAAACCACCGATGTGCCGGATCTTGCTGGGAAAATCGAAGTTCTCTGGAAACAAAACAAAGAGACAGCCCGGGAAATGAGGATCGCCCATGCCCGAAACTTCACCTGGCAGAATACTGCCGCAAAGACTCTGGCTTTCTATCAACAGCTCGCCCAGGGGCAGACATGAGAATCGCGATCGATGGTTATGATCTGACCCGGCAGTCAACCGGAGTGGGACGCTATTTGAGAAACCTGCTGCCGGAAATCCTCAAAGCCGATTCCCAGAACTGTTATCATCTCTTTTTGCGTGAAGATATTGATCTGTTTGACCAATTTGTTAATCTGGAAAAAACGGTCATCCCGGACACGGGTGGTTATTCCCTCTGGCAGAACGGTCCGCTATGGAAAACTCTCCGTGACGGCGATTATGGATTACTATTCGCAGCCAGCAATCAGTTGCCATTTTTCTACAGCGGAAAATCAGTTCTGGCCATCCATGATGTCGCCTGGAGGGCCATACCGAAGGATTTCTCCTTCAAGGAGCGGACCGGAAAGGATTGGAAATGCCGTTGGAGCCTGAAACGGGCCGAACGGATTTACACCGATGCCGAATTTACCAAGAAGGAATTGATCCATTACTACCGGGTGCCTACGGATAAAATTCAGGCCATTCCGCTGGCCATCGAGTCGAGCTTCCAGCGTGAGCCAAATGCCAAAATCGCCGCCTTCAAACAACAGTATGGGCTGTCCGGCAAAAAAATCATCGGCTTTTTGGGCAGCATTTTCGGCCGGCGCCATATCCGGGAATTGATCCAGGCTTTTGGCCAGCTTCGGAAAAAACACGATCTTGCGCTCATCATTGTCGGCAGAAACTTTGCCGGGAGGGAAATGACCGATTTGCTCCGCCAGGAGGGGATCATCTGGCTCGAATGGCTCCCCGAAGAACAACTGAATTTGTTTTATTCAGCCCTGGATCTGTTCGTCTACATTTCCTCCTATGAAGGGTTCGGGTTTCCCCCTCTGGAAGCATTGGCTTGCGGTACGATCTCTTTGCTGCTGCCCTCATCGTCGCTCCAGGAGATGTATCACGATCTGGCTCTTTTCGTTGCTAGTCCTGAACCCGGGCAGGTGGCTTCGGCCATTGATCACTTTCTGGAAAATCAGACCCCCATCACAGAGAAAATCAGAGCCACTTGGCAGAAAAGAAAAGGCTATTTTTCCTGGCCGCGGGTGGCAGTCGATTACCTTAAAACCCTTTTTCGGTAGGTTTTTTATTCCTAATAAGGTATTCAATATTTTTTTGGTTATTAAATTAAAAACAGAAATTTCATTCATACTTGACCGCGTCAACCACGGAAACTTGGGCCGCTTTGCGGGCCGGGATCAGTGTGGCACTGAAACTAATGAGCAGGGAGACCAGGATCACTGCCAGCAAATCAAAAGCGCCGAGGCGGAAAGGCACATAACTGACCTGATAAATTTCGGCCGGAACTTTAATCAACTCGTAACGGTTGGCCAAATAACAAAATCCCAAACCAAGGACCACACCCAGAGCTGTCCCCAGCAGGCCGATAATGGCGCCCTGGATGAAGAATATTTTCTTTATCTGTCCAGCCGTGGTCCCGTAGGAAAGGAGGATGCCGATATCCCTTATTTTTTGCATGACCAACAGGATCAGCCCGGCCACGATATTCAGCGAGGCCACGACAATGATCAATGTCAGAGTAAAAAAAAGCACGGTTTTTTCCAGCTTTAAAGCCGAATACAGCGACTGATTCAACTCCTGCCAGGTGATCACCGCGTACTGGGCCGGCAGGAGGGCGCGCATGCGGGCGGCGATGGTTTCGGAGCTAAAAATATCTTCAAGGTTGATCTGCAGATAGCTGATCTTATTTTTAAGGGAAAACAACTGCTGGCCGGCGCTCAGGTTGGCAATGACCGTGCCGCTGTCGAATTCGAAAAGTCCCGACTTGAAAATACCCGAAATTTTAAATTTTTTGAAACGGGGAATCATTCCCAGCGGCGACAATGCCGCCTGCGGAGAAATCACCAGGCAGCTGTCACCGACGAAGAGGTTCATCTTCAGGGCCATTTCTCTACCCACCAGCAATTCCCGTTCGCCGCTCGGCAAGGCGCCGAATTCGAGCTTTTTCAACCACTTTTCCTTTTTTTTCTGCGCTAAATCCATGCCGCGAAAAACAGCACCGGCAACTTCCCGTAAATTGCCTTTGATCAGGACGGTTCCGTAAACTACCGGCATCACGGTTTTTACAGCCGGGAATTCCCTTTCAACCCTGGCGGCCAGGCTTTGAAAATTTCCAATCCCGTCGCCCAGGCGGTCGGTGATCATGATATGGGCCGAGGAACTTAAAATCCGGTTGCGGATATCGTTTTGAAAACCATTGATCAGGGCCAGAGCGATGATCAGGGCCGCCACGCCGATGGCAATACCTAAAATGGAAACCATAGAAATGATTGATATGAAAGAGTTTTTGCGGCCTTTGGTCAGATACCTGATGGCGATAAACCACTCAAATTTCATTCCCGTGGTCTCAGCAGGGGGAAAAGGATAACTTCCTTGATGGACGCCGCTCCCGTGTACAGCATCACCAGGCGGTCGATACCGATGCCCTCCCCGGCCGCCGGCGCCATGCCGTATTCCAGGGCATTGAGAAAATTGTTGTCGATAAGCTGGGCCTCGTCATCACCTTTTTCCCGATCCTGCAGCTGCGCTTCGAAACGCTTGCGCTGTTCCAACGGATCATTCAATTCAGAAAAACCGTTGGCGATTTCCATGCCGGCGATATAGAGTTCAAAGCGCTCGGTCTCGCGTTCGTCCAGGCGCGAGACCTTGGACAGCGGTGAAATCGCCTTGGGGTAATTGATGACAAAAGTCGGCTCGATCAGGTTTTTTTCGACATAAAAATCGAATAACAGCTCCAGCATCTTGCCGAAAGTCGGCGGCAGCGGTTCATCAGGAAATTGCCGGCCAATGTGTTTTTTCAAAACTTCTTCATCCCACAACTGTTCCTGCGCCAATCCTGACTTTTCGGCAATGATTTCCATGAATTTCACCCTTTTGAAGGGCGGGAGCAGGGAAATACTCTTTTCCTGCCAGTGAATGGTGTTGTCCGGCAATATTTCCCGGTTCAAACCCAGCAGCAATTCCTCGGTCAAACTCATATAATCATTGAAGTCTTTATAAAGTTCATAAAATTCGATCATGGTGAATTCCGGGTTATGCATCAGGGAAATGCCTTCATTCCTGAAATTGCGGTTGATTTCAAAAACTTTTTCCATGCCGCCGACCAGCAGCCTCTTCAAATACAATTCGGGAGCGACCCGCAGAAAAAGATCGATGTTCAAAGCGTTGTGGTGGGTGGTGAACGGACGTGCCGATGCCCCGCCGGGAATCTGATGCATCATCGGTGTTTCGACTTCAATATAGCCCTTCTGGTGAAAAAAACCGCGAATATTCTGGATGATTTGCGAACGTTTACGGAAAATATTCTTGACTTCCGGATTAACGATCAAGTCCAGGTAGCGCTGCCGGAAGCGCAATTCCTTGTCTTGCAGGCCGTGCCATTTTTCCGGCAGCGGATGGAAGGATTTGGCCAAAAAAGTCAATTCGCTGACCAGAATTGACAGTTCCTGGGTATGGGTCTTGAAAATTCGGCCTTTGACCCCGATGATATCACCGATATCCAGGAGGTTGTACAGGGCGAAATCTTTTTCTGAAACCATTTCCTTGCGCACATAAATCTGCAGCTTGTCATCGCCGTCAAACAAGTGCATGAAAGCGCTTTTGCCCATGCCGCGGATAGCCATGATGCGGCCGGCGCAAAGTATTTCATCAGGCATTTCTTTTAATTCATCAGCGGCAAAATCCTTGTATTTGGCGATGATATCTTTAAAACGATGGGTGATGTTGAAACGATAGGGATATGGCGTGATGCCCAGGGCGGCGAGTTTTTTAAGTTTTTCCAGCCTGACGGTGAATTGTTCTTCCATTTGCGGACCTCATCCATCCATTATTTTTTTGCTTTTTTTGACAATGACTCCCATAAACTTCTCAATCCGGTTAAAAATGACACTTTGGTCGGTAACCAGGTAGCGCGAAGAAAAATCCTGATATTGCGGATCGTAAAAAACCCGGCGTTCTCCGGGCAGATCGATTTCCAGCCAACGGTGCGGCACCGGTTCGATCACGGAATTATTTTCGCGCAAATAAAAACCGTTGATAGGCCGGCTGACGATCCCGGCGCAAGCCAACAGAGTCTGGGCGACATTGGCATAACCAATGCAGTAGGCCCGGCGGTTAAGCAAAACCGCTACTGTTTCCTGCGGCAGGTCGGCTTCGGAATAAGTGATGGAATTCTTTAAAAAAAAGGAAATGTTCCGCAAATATTCGCCAACGGAGATGGCGTTTTTGCGCACCTGATTGAAAACCGAAGTGATCAATGGGCCCTGCCCGGCCACATAACGCTCATCGCTGGCGATCGCATGGTTCAGGTTTTTTAAACTGAGGGTCTGGCTTTTGATTTTGACATTTAAACCTTGCGGATTGCCGCTGATTTCCTGCGTGAAATTGTAATTATGGTAATTACTGAAAATCTCCGGTGTCCGGCAGGCGACAAAAACTTCGAGGTTGCTTTCCTGGCGCAACGGCATCCAGAAATAGAGCAACAGTAACAACGCTTTCATTGGATTACCTTGTCTAAAATGGCGTTGATCAGCTTGTAAGAATCGGCTTCACTGTATTTTTTGGCGATACGGATAAGATCATCGATAATGATCGGTTTTTCCGAATTGAAAGTCGCTTCGGCGATGCCCATGCGCATCAGGTTGCGGTCAATGGGGGCCAGGCGGTTTAGTTTCCAGTCGATCAGGTTGGTTGTTATCAAAGCGTCGATTCTCTCTTTCTCGTCTAAAACGATCTGCACCATGTGCCTGATGAATTCTTCTTCGTCAGGATTAACCCTTTTAAAAGATTTGAAATATTCCTCGATCAGCGGACCACTTTGGACCGCTTCACATTTCTGTATATCAAGCTGATAAAGAATTTTTAAAATTATTTCCCGGCTGTACTTGATGCGAAACATCAGATCTTGGCATCGGTGAATAGGTTGAGCAGTTCAATGGCTGATTGCGCAGCTTGGAACCCCTTGTTGCCCATTTTATTTCCCGCCCGTTCAATGGCCTGATCGGTATTGTCGGCGGTGATGATGCCGTAGGTCACCGGCAGGGCAAATTCGAGATTCAGCTGGGCGATGCCTTTGCTGACTTCGGAGGCGATAAAGTCGAAATGGGGGGTTTCGCCGCGGATAATGGCCGCCAGGCAGATTACGGCCTGATACTTTTCTTTCAGCAGCAGCCGTTTGGCTACCAACGGGATTTCAAACGCCCCGGGCACGCGCAGCACATCGATTTCTTCTACTTTGGCGCCGCTGCGCAGCAAAGCGTCCTTGGCTCCGTCCAGCAGCTTTTCGGTAATGAAATTGTTGAAGCGGGAAACAATGATCGCATACTTGAAGCCCTTGGAAATTAACTGTCCTTTGAATTCTTTCATGTTCTTCTCCATGAAAGGTAAAGTATCCTAAATAGAGCCTTATGTCAAGCGCCGACGCCTTCTTGGCACGGAAAGTGCGGGATCATGGTCGCGGCTCGGTTTCGGAAATTTCTTGGGGGAAGAATTGGGGTCAGGTCTTTCATTATTACTTTTTTCTTTTTGCTTCATATCGTTTAATCGACCGGCTGACGCTGACATAATGGACCTCCAGGTAATCCGCAATCTCCTTCATCGTATAACCATGCCGCACATATGATTGATAGATCAATTCATCTCGCTCTGTGCCTTGCCGCTCTCTTCATTTCTGGAATCTGGAGACCTGACCTCTAAGCTTCCCGTCGAGACCTGACCCTAACGCCAATTCCCGGATTGCAAAATTGATCACTTTATGTTAATGAAGAAACAAATCGTGGACCGGGGAGGCAAACATGACGGATCCGGCAATGAACGGGAAGGGAGCATCTTGAAGAAGTGCCTGTTGACCGCTGGTTTGCTGGCTATACTCTGCCTTCACGCCAACCCCGAGCGAAAAGGGACGTTCGGTTTCGGCATCCAGGCGGGCTCGTCTCTCGGCTTTAAGCCCGAATTTGGGCTAAATACCATAAAGGACGTAAATCCTCAACCTTTCATCTATGGCCTCCGTCTCTATCATCACTTGGGCGGTCATATCCAATACAATATTTCCGATCGCTTCGGCTTGCGATTCGACCTGACTTATCAGAACGGGACGTATATGAGGCCGCTCCTCAATCATAAAACAAATCAATGGGAATTGGTGACAGATGGATCTTCTTTCCACTACTATACCCTGAACGGCGTTTACTATTTTCCGGAAAGGAAGAACACGAGCTTTTTCCTCCTGGGCGGAGCCGGTATCGGCAAAGGCAATAACTGGATCCATGGCCCCGGCAGCTTTTACGTTTTCACCGGCGGCGCGGGGATGAATATTTATTTGGGACGGAATACCGGATGGGCCCTCAACCAGGGATTGACGTTCCATCATCTGTATGACCCGTCATACGATTACAGGAGTAGTACCATTCATGGTAGTTGGATCAGCTTCAATATCGGTGTTGAATACGTTCCCAGAGCGCATGCCGACTAAAAGCTATCGAGAAGACGACCGGGGTCAGGTCTTGAATTATCAGGTTAATTGCCGATCTTTCTCATATCTTTGAAGGGCCAAACTGATGCTTCAACAATGATAAAAGCTCCGGAATATTCCTCCCGCAAATGGATATGACATATCTTGAAACTGCTAAAAAACTGTCATTTCAAGACCTGACCTAACCTCCCTGTTCTTCCCTTGCAATTTCACTCCTATTTCATTAGAATCCCATGTAGGGGATAGCATCATCACGAGGATAGCATCACTAGATGCCTCGCAAAGCCTCGGCATAGTGATGCTAGGAGGTTCCCATGACGGACAAAAGAAAAGCATTCGAAGAAAAATTTGACGCGCAGTTAAAGGAATGGAGCGCCGAGATCGCTCTGCTTAAGGCCAAGGCCGACAAAGCCAAGGCCGAAGTGAAGATCGAGTACTACAAAACGCTCGAGACTTTGCAGGGCAAGCAGGATGTGGCCAGGACGAAATTAAAGGAATTACGGAGCGCCGGCGATGATGCATGGGAGGACGTCAAGGCAGGTGTGGAAAACGTCTGGACTGAAATCAAGGCTGTCTTTCAAAACGCAGCCTCAAGGTTCAAATAAAGCCGGGATGAGATGAACCCGGACTCAGCCGGCGCTGCGTTTGCGCGGCTTGGTATTGCGGCTTTTGCCGGCCTTGGCCAAGGCGATAGCAACAGCCTGCTTGATCGCTTTTTTCTTTGTCGGCGGATGGCTGGTGCCGATTGATCCATCCTTCTCCCATTCATCCACCAGTATCTTGATATTGCTGCTGACAGCCGACCGGCCGGATCCTTTTTTAAGCGGCATGCTATTTCTCCTGCCCGCGGAATTAATCGGACGCGCTTTCCTGCTTGATTGTCATTCTATCAAGCTGTCTCCCAAAACTCAAAGTTCATTGTTGAGACGCGGCCCCGTAGATTTCCTACTTATATACCCTCTATTTGCTTAATTTCCATTCCTTATATTCTTGTAGATCCTGTTCGACCAGATACAAACAGCCGGCAACCACTGCCGCATCATCAAGATATCCGATAAAAGCAATAAAATCAGGTATTAAATCGAATGGATTCAATACATATAACAATGTAAATACTATAGCCGTCATAGACCAACGTGGATTTTTTTTATATTTTCCTTTGACATAATCCTTAACGATTGATGAAAGCAATATTGAATCTTCAATAAATCTGCCCAATGGCCGCGCGTGTTCAAATTTATTTCTAATAGCCTCGGATTTTTTGATTACCTTTTCAAAATCCTCATCTTTGATTTTGGCCGCGCCTTTTTTTACGATATTTTTCCCATCTACTACTGTACTGTAATTTTCTTTTTAGGCACAATATCCTCCTTTCATTATTTCTCTCTGCTCTATTTATAAACAATTAATTGTTTTTTTTCAAGTAAATCGCTCTCAGCTGGCGCTGCGTTTGCGCGGCTTGGTATTGCGGCTTTTGCCGGCTTTGGCCAATGCGATGGCAACAGCCTGCTTGATCGCTTTTTTCTTTGTCGGCGGATGGCTGGTGCCGATTGATCCATCCTTCTCCCATTCATCCACCAGTATCTTGATATTGCTGCTGACAGCCGACCGGCTGGATCCTTTTTTAAGCGGCATGCTATTCCTCCTGCCCGCGAAATTAATCGGACGCGCTTTCCTACTCGATTGTCATTTTATCAGGCTGTCTCCCAAAACTCAAAGTTGATTGTTGAGACGCGGCCCCGTAGATTTCCTACGAACGCGTTAAATTTAAAAAAGGATCGGCCGTGGCTCGTGTCTCCGTTGCCAGGAAAGCACTGAAAATCATTTTTTATTTACTTAAAACAAAAACAACTTTCAAAGAAAAAGGGAATGGGCGAATGCCCTTGGGGTCTGCTGCCGCGAAAGCCTAAACCTGATTGCAACACCCATCCCCGAACATCATCATACCACATGAAGGTGCATAGTTGACTGGGAAAAACATTTTTCTAACAGAGGGTATCATGAATGATTTAATCATAAGAAAATTAATTTTTTGCCTTTTTTATAGTTGACCCCGGAGGCTTGCATCAAAAGTAATAATGAAAGACTTGACCCCAATGCCTTGCCGTCCCCAAATACCTTATAGAGCGACCCCGAAAGCCGCTATTGATTTCTGGAATCTGGAGACCTGACCCCTGAGCCTTCCTTAGCCAATTGCAAAATTACAGACCTCGTCCCCGGGCTCGCCCAAGTGGCACGGCGATCGCCAGGAAAAGGAGTTCGCCGACGACAAAAGCCAGCATCCCAAGTGCAGTTCCTGAAGTGAAGCCGTAGGCGTGCATGCCTACCCCGAGCAGGTTGACACCGAACCAGGCCAGGGCTACGGCGATGATGGCCCCAATGCTGCCGGCGGCCAGGCCGATATGGCCGATCCAGCCGACCAGGCGGGCGTGAAAAAGCATGGCACACCAGACGATGATCAGTAGGGCGCCGTTTTCCTTGGGATCCCAGCCCCAGAACCGTCCCCAGGACTGGTCGGCCCAGATGCCGCCCATGACCGTGCCGATGGAGGTGAATGCCAGGCCGAAGGCCAGGGCGGCATACAGCTGTCGAGCCGTGTTTTTCGCTGCTGCCGAATGCGGGGTGAGTAGTTCCTGGATGATGACCACGTGTCCGATGATGCCAGCGACCACGCAGCCGGCATAGCCGAGTGAAATGGTCACCACATGGGTGGCCAACCACAGGTTGGAATCGAGCACCGCCGCCAGCATGCCCATGGTGTCGCCTTCCAGGCTGTAGCGGCCGGCGATAACCAGGAACGCAAGCCCGACTAGCCCGCCGGTCAGGATGCCCAGTGCCTTTTTTTGCCACCACGCCATAAGCAAGCCCATGACCGCGCCGGCCCAGGCGACGAAAACGAATGTCTCATACAGGTTGGTCACCGGCGGCCGGTTCATGATCAGCATGCGGGCGACCAATCCGAACGTATGCACCAGAAAACCCAGAAGCAGGCAAAGCAAGCTCAGGCGCTCCAACCAAAGGCGCCGGACCGCCAGAAAGAGGAGCAGCAACAGCAGTGCCAGGCCATAAGCCAACTGGGCTTTTGAGAACGGGTCGATGCGATTGTAAAAAATTTCCAGGGAAATCTTGCTGCTGGGGACGGCCTGCGGCCCCAGGCGTTTTTGCACAGAGCGGTTGAACGCTGTCAATGCCCGACCGAAATCAGTTCCACGTCCATCCGCATAAGCGCGAGCGGCCTGGGACAGCAACGATATTTCCCGCTGCATGGCGGCAGGCAAAGATGCACCCCGGGACAGCGCCTGAATGGGGCTAAGCCATAATTCACCGGGTCCGCTGCCGAAAGGCACGATGGCCGGGAGCCCTGAGGCGCTCTCTCGGTCCAGGTTCGCCGCTTCAACCGGCTGGGCGAAATGGAAAGCGTTCTGCAGGATGGAATAAGCGGAAACATTGTAAAAGAGGCGGAGAGTTTCATTTTCTACCAGCCCTTTGCCGCTGTCATCCAGATTGACATACTCAAAGGCCAATTCATGCAGCTTGTCCAGACCGGGGTGCAGCTGCGAAAAGCTGTAGCGGCCGCGGCCCTCTCCGCTCAGGCCTATGGCGGCGAGTACATCTGGCTGGTTAACCAGGAATATCTTGTCGTCGAAGGTCTGTTCCGGGGTGAAAAAAACCCGGGCCAGCCAGGCGCTGGCGCTCATACCGGCCAGGGAGGCTCGCCCGGAAAACTGCTTGAGCAGGTTGCGGGCGAATGTGTCCAGCGGTTTTTTTCGTCCCTCTTCCAGGACCACGAGGTGTTGGAACGGTTCCAGATGGGTCGCGGCGGATAGAACCGCTGCGCTGAAGAACCAGGACGCCAGTAGTGCCAGGCAGATGTTTCTTTTTATGGTCATGGCCGCACCTCAGGACCGGCTCATTTTAAGCGCGGCCACCAGCATGATCAGGAAATGGACGGCCAGTCCCAGAATAATCAGTGCGCTGGCGATGTAAGGCAGCCAGCGTCCAGAATTGCGCACCACCGAGAAGATCGAGCTTTCGCCCCCCGCGCCATCCTCGCTGTAAGATGACTGGTAAAATGTGTATTCCCGGTAGCGCAGCGGCCGGTTCATGGATATGGCGGCCAGGCGGCTGGTGCGGCCGGAGATGACCTCGACGCGGCTGGTGAAACTCCTGGGAATGTTTGTTCCCGGGTGCATGATCTTTTCAAAATCAAGCAGCTTGATCTCGATGGGCAGGACGATCTTTTCCGGGCGGTAGTCGACTCGGGACTCCTGCTCTTGAACGCGGAGGGCGATGCGGCTGCTTTCACCTTCGCGCAGGGTCAGAACGTATTCCTGGGCGGTGACGGCGATGAGAAAACCGCCGCCTACGAGCAGCAGCAGGCCGTAGTGGAGCAGCAACAGGCCGCTCTGCCGCCAGCGGTATTTCAGGCGGAAAACGGCGGCAGCCAGCAGATTGAGGAATAGCACCGTGGCCACAAGCAGCAAGCCCGGCAGCGGCAGGATGCCGAAGAGCCAAATAATCCAGGATGCAAAAACCTCTTTTTGTGCGGTGTATAAGCCGCGTGAGGCTTGATAGACGGTGCCGCCGCTGATCAGCACGGCCATAAGCAACAGGGCAATGACCGTCAATTTCATCGATGCCAGGGGGCGGATAAGCTGGGAGATGGACCGTTTTTTGTTTTCACTCATAAAGTTTGCACTTCCGGAAAATTTATATCATTAATAAATAAAATTGACAAACGCTGCATCCTAAAAAAGGCTGGTTAAAAAAGTCATCCAACTTGACTTTTACAAATTTGAATATTATTTGAAATTATAATATAATTTATAATATAATTTACACAAATATACAATAAGAATTTTTGGAGGGAGAAATGAAAAAAAGCAAAGAGGTGATTCCGTTACAGATCATCCTGCTGTTGGCCGGCCTGGGCGTCTGCCCTGCCGTTGCTGCCGCTGGCGAAGAAAAACCCCCGCCGCCGATCATTCAGGTCAACGCCCAGATCCTGGGTCCGCAGAGGCTGAGTCCTTTGCCGCCGGTGCTGGCGCCCCCGAACAACCCCCAGTCCAGCGCGAAAATCATGCTGGGCAAGCAACTCTATTTCGATACCCGGCTCTCCAAGGACAACACCATTTCCTGCGCCACCTGCCACAACCCGGCCATGGGCTGGTCCGACCAGGGGCCGACCAGCAAGGGCATCGCCGGCCAGATGGGCGGCCGCAGGTCGCCGCCGGTCAGCAACGCCGCCTATCTCCCGCTGCAGTTCTGGGACGGCCGCTCGCCGTCGCTCGAAGACCAGGCCAAGGGGCCGATCCAGAATCCGATCGAGATGGGCAACACCCACCAGGCGATGATCCGCACCGTGGCCGATATCCCCGGCTACGTGGAGGAGTTCAAACGGGTCTTTGGCGAGGAACCGATCACCGTCCAGCAGGTGGCCGACGCCATCGCCGCCTTCGAGCGCACGGTGGTGACCACGGACTCACCCTTCGACCGCTATGTGCGCGGCGACCATGCCGCCCTGATGCGGCTGGAAAAGCAGGGTCTGGAAGTGTTCAACGGCAAGGGCCACTGCACCGCCTGCCACTGGGGGCCAAACTTCACCGACGGCCGCTTTCACAACGTGGGTGTGCCGGCCCTCGATCCCAAGAATCCGGACCTGGGACGCTACCTGGTGACCAAGGACCCGCGTGATATGCGTGCCTTCAAGACGCCCATCATGCGCGACGCCTCGCTGCGCGCCCCCTACCTGCACGACGGGTCGGAGAAGACGCTCGAGTCGGTGGTCGATTTTTACGACCGCGGCGGCGGCAAGGATGCCAACCTCGATCCGCTGATAGTTCCCCTGGGACTGACCAGTCTGGAGAAAAAAGCGCTGGTGGCCTTCATCAAGACGCTGGTCAGCCTGAACCCGGAAGTAGCTGCCGTCAAGCCGATCCCGGAATCGGAACTGCCGAAGTGAGGAGGAGACCATGAAGAAAACAATTCTTTTCCTGCTGAGCGGAGTGGTAATCGTCCTGTCCTTCTGCCAGCCGCTGACGGCGATACCGGCCTTCGCCCGCAAGCACGGCTTCAACTGCAACATGTGTCATGTCGCCTATCCCAAGCTGAACGATTTCGGCCAGCGCTTCCGCGACAACGGCTACCAGATCCCCGGCCAAAGCGGCCGGGAAAAAACGGTTTTCGAAACCTCGATCCCATTGGCGCTGCGCACCACGGCCGGCCACAGCCTTTACAAAAACAAGCAAGGCACAACCGCCGGTTTCGGACTTTACGGCCTGGATGTTCTGGCCGCCGGCGTCATGCACAAGAACATATCGTTCCTGTTCGTCTACACGCCGCGCATCGACGAACCTGCGGCCGATTTCAACGGCCCGGACAACGGCACCAACCCGGCCCAGACCGCAACCATCGAGTCGGCCAGCCTGGTGTTCAGCAACCTGGCCGGTGAAAAACTCAACCTGCGCATCGGCCGTTTCGAGCCGGCTTACCATTTAATCAGCTCCAAGCGCTCCTATTACATCATGCAGCCCTATGAGATCTACGACTTCGCAGCTGGAAGCAATCCGTACTCCTTCGCTGTCAACCAGATCGGCATTGAAGCCAGCGGCCGTTTCAAACCCGGGTTGAAGTATAGTTTGGGTATCATCAACGGCAGCGGCGGCGCGCCGGACAACAACACCGGAAAGGATGTCTATGTCACACTTCAGAAGACCTTCGGCAAGGGCGAGGGCCAGAGCGCCGGGCAGCAGCTCGGGGTCTTCGGCTATTTCGGCCGCCAGCCTACCTATTTTACCGACACGGTGGTGGCGCCTACCGGCGAGACGAACGGCAAAGAGAATAGGACCTTCACCCGCCTCGGTGCCAATTTGAGCCTGAACTGGAAAACGATCAATCTCCAGGCTTTGGTCCTGAAGGGCAGAGACGACAAGGCCTTCAACTACTTCGCAGCAACCCGGAATTACTCCTTCTGGGGCGGGTTCGTACAGCTTGATTGGGCCGCACTGGCGAACAACCGCCTGGTGGCGTCGCTGCTGTACAACTGGGTGCAGCCCGCGGATGAAGACCAGCCGAACCGGGTGAATGGGTATTCGGCGCTTTTGCGCTATTACCTGGGAAGCTGGTCGGCGGTGAACATCGCCCTGCACGCCGAGTACAGCCACCGCGCTCTCGGCGTCAGCAATCCTCTCAAGGATGACGTATTCACCCTGCTGCTCGACTTCGATTTCTAACCGGAAAAAAAGGAAAGCATCGGGGTCAGGTCTCGACGGGCTGTTGCCATCAAGAGATTGGAATGAATAAAGTGTAAAGGCGCAGCGAAAAAGTCCGTTTGCCTACGCCGCGATTCTTAAAATATTACATTCCCCTGAATGTCTTAAATCGAGCCCTGACCCCGGAGGCTTCCCTCCCCAGGCTCTTTGTTTTTCTCTTGCAATTTCACTCCTATTTCATTAGAATCCCATGTAGGGTAGCATCACTAGATGCCTCGCAAAGCCTCGGCATAGTGATGCTAGGAGGTTCCCATGACGGACAAAAGAAAAGCATTCGAAGAAAAATTTGACGCGCAGTTGAAGGAATGGAGCGCCGAGATCGCTCTGCTTAAGGCCAAGGCCGACAAAGCCAAGGCCGAAGTGAAGATCGAGTACTACAAAACGCTCGAGACTTTGCAGGGCAAGCAAGATGTGGCCAGGACGAAGTTAAAGGAATTACGTAGCGCCGGCGATGATGCATGGGAGGACGTCAAGGCAGGTGCGGAAAACGTCTGGACTGAAATCAAGGCTGTCTTTCAAAACGCAGCCTCAAGGTTCAAATAAGGCCGGGATGAGATGAACCCGGACTCAGCCGGCGCTGCGTTTGCGCGGCTTGGTATTGCGGCTTTTGCCGGCCTTGGCCAAGGCGATGGCAACAGCCTGCTTGATCGCTTTTTTCTTTGTCGGCGGATGGCTGGTGCCGATTGATCCATCCTTCTCCCATTCATCCACCAGTATCTTGATATTGCTGCTGACAGCCGACCGGCCGGATCCTTTTTTAAGCGGCATGCTATACCTCCTGTCCGCGGAATTAAGCGGACGCGCTTTCCTGCTTGATTGTCATTCTATCAAGCTGTCTCCCAAAACTCAAAGTTCATTGTTGAGACGCGGCCCCGTAACCGCTCTTGGAAAAAACTTTCTAAACGGTAAAAACAATCCAGTGAGACTTAAAACAATAATCAATATTAATGGCAAAAGCAATGACGATTGTGATGCCGAGGGAAGGGTTAAGCTGAGGGCTATCCAAGCTAGAAAATAAGCCGGAACAAACCAAAATGCATACCAAGCCCACTTTTGTCCCTGTCTATAAGCAGTCAGAGAAATAACTATGAGGAAAAAAGCAAATCCTAAGTCAGATAAACCTCCACCACTAAAATAGAAATTATACAAGTTAAAAAACATCGGATTCGAAATTTTAAGTTCGTCTATTGTTTGACCGCTAATGGTTTGCACCAATGTCGGATCCGTATTAAAACCAAAAGCATGAGGGAGTCCAGCAGCTACGACCATAACTCCAATAATGAGAAAAATTAACCAGGCATGCTTTTCATATATTTTTTCATTCATAATATTCTTCATATTGTTTTCTCCTTAAAAATAAAAAGTTGTAACTATTATATAAGGTTTCTTTTTTAAATTAAACCGTTTTCATGACGAAGTTAATGAAACTGTGACTGTGGGGACGATGCTTGACTTTGTGACTTTAGCGTTTTTTGGCGGCGATCCGTTTGCGGGCATCCTTGTACAATTTGGCCAATGAATGTAATTTGATATCACGGAACTCAGGCAATTGGGCAATTTCTCTGTAGGTAAGTCCGGACAATTCTTTTAATCTTACCAGAAGCTCTCCACGCAATTGTTTTCCGGCTAATGTTCCATAATCGAGCTGTGCGAACTTTATTCCGTCCCCAAATACCTTATAGAGCGACCCCGAAAGCCACTATTGATTTCTGGAATCTGGAGACCTGACCCCTGAGCCTTCATGCTATACCTCCTGTCCGCGGAATTAAGCGGACGCGCTTTCCTGCTTGATTGTCATTCTATCAAGCTGTCTCCCAAAACTCAAAGTTCGTTGTTGAGCCGCGGCCCCGGAGCCGCCCCTTTTCCAGCCCTTCCCGGTTCTTCTATTTAGTTAATAGAGTTGGTTGCGCAGAAGATCATTGCGTCTTTGCAAGTAATTGATCTCTTGTTCCAGTTCGCGGATCTCTCCATAGTTGTCTCCGTAGCGGTAGAGGCTGTCTATTCTTTGTTCCAAATTCCAGATGCGTTCTTCGTTTCTGCGGATCTCACTGGCGACGTACCTCCCCGGTTGATTATAGTATCGGCCATAGCTGTTGTAGCGATTAAGCATTGGGGCAAACATGGACAGGCCAAAGGAAATCCCGCCGCGGCCGTACCGCCCCTGGCGATTATCGTAGCGGCCATAGCTGTTGTAGCGATTGCGCAAGGGGGCCTGCCTGGACTGGCCGAAAGAAACCCCGCCGCGGCCGTTCCGCCCTGAGCGATTATCGTATTGGCCGTAGCTGTTGTTGCGATTACGTACCGGAGCATGCCTGGACTGGCCGGAGGAAATCCCGCTGCGGACTTGCCGTGGCTGGTCATTTCTTCTATATCTGGCCTGAAGATCCAAGGTAGTGACCATGAATAACCCGATGATCGATGCGATTAATAGTACTTTTTTCATTTTGTACCTCCACTATCCTTAAGCATGGTTGCTGCCAACTTTTTTGGCTGGAATTGTCCTATTTTAAGGACAGATCATATCTAAAATCATGAAATATCCTGATTTCCGACACATTCCTGAGACTGGCGTCTGGTCTTTTATTATGACTCGATCTTCTGCGCCGCCGGCCGCTTAGGACCTGCCCGCGGGCGGCGTCGCCACCCGTGCCCCCATGGCGAACGCTTTTTCGCAGTCCCTGGGGAACACTTCCCGGCGCCTCCTGGCTTTTTTTTCGGGATCGAACATCGACGACACGTACTTGGCATAATCGTCGAACTGCCAGGTATCGGTGACCACGAGGGTCTCCGAAGCCCCGAAGGCCCGGGTCATCAGGCTTTGATACTGCTTGAAGAGCTGCTTATATCCGGCAAGCCGCAGCCGTGTTGCCGGGACGTTCATGGTGTAGATCCAGCCCGTCCTGATCTTTTTGGGAAAGCTCATGGTGTGCTTTTCGTCATAGGCCAGGTAGGGAAACACCAGGCGTTCCAGGAATGAATGCATTTCGCCGCTGATGCCGCCGAAATAAATGGGCGACCCGAAGATGAGCGCGTCGGCGGCCGCTATTTTTGCCAGCACCGGCGTGAGCCCGTCCCGGCGCGCGCACTTGCCGTAGCTTTTTCCGCCGATCAGTTTGCAGGCGAAGCAGCTCGCGCAGCCCTTGAAATCCAGATCGTACAGGTCGACCCTCTCAGTCGCGGCGCCTTTGGACGCCGCGCCTTCCAGGGCCCTGTCCAGCAGAGTCGCCGTGTTCCCGTTTTTTCTCGGGCTGCCGTTGATCGCCATGACTTTCATTTTGACTCCTTTCGCAAACAAGGCCTGACAATGAACAGTTCCTGGATGCGGATATGACATGCCTTGAAGTTACCAGAAATAAACCGGCCGTTCAAGACCGGCTCAGCACATTCAATTATTGGAAATGCAAGCGCTGATAATCATATAGCATATAGAAGGTTCTAAAAGAGACCCGAGCGCATTCCTCATCACGGCTATCTCGGGCGATCCGGCGATCTCTTGGTATTTAACCCCAGTTTTCCTTTTTATATTGCTTTATGCATATTTGCAAGCACCGTCCCCAAATGCCCTTTAAGCGGCATGCTATTCCTCCTGCCCGTGGAATTAATCGGACGCGCTTTCCTGCTTGATTGTCATTCTATCAAGCTGTTTCCCAAAACTCAAAGTTCATTGTTGAGACGCGGCCCCGTAGATTTCCTGATTGCAACACCCATCCCCGAACATCATCATACTACAGTGAAGGTGAATAGTTGACTGGGAAAAACATTTTTTTAACAGAGGGTATCATGAATGATTTAATCATAAGAAAATTAATTTTTTGCCTTTTCTATAGTTGACCCCAATGCCCCTCAAGACCTGACCCCGTTTCCTAATAAACGATCTTTTCAAACAGCTCAGAGACAGTTGACTGGAGTCTTTGTGGTTCAAAAAAAAAGAGCCAATTCATGAAGAAAAAAGATTTATCGGGATTCGGCATACTGTTTGATCAATTTTATCGCCCAATTTGATATTTCTTCATTATCTTCAACCACAAATTCCTGACCTATTGTATTTGATTGGAAATACGAGTCTTTCCAGGAATTCTCTGAGTGGCAACTGATCTTTGCATTTTTAAAGAAATCAGGCAGAAGCCATTTGGACCGTGAGCATCCTTTCTTTGTTAGGACTAGCTCATCATTGAAAAGAAATGTTCCGGCTCCTTTCAAACCTGTCCCGGTTAGATGATCAGAAGCTAAATATAAAGTATTTGTTTGATTAGACCGCCGCTCAATTGATTTTACATGCGGATGGTATTGGGCCCATTCTGGTATTTTGCTACTTGCAATATTTAATATTTCTCCAATTTCAAAGTACCCATAAATTACATGCAAATTAGGTTCTTTTAAAATAAATCGAATCGTTTCCTTGTTCAATTCGATTTTCCTAAACCAACCGAAAAAAAGAAATAAATCTCCTACCTTAACACCCTGATTCGCTAAGTGAGTTTGTGCACCGCTGATTTGTCCAAAAATAGGTTTCCATCCAATTAATCTTTCTCTGTTAAAAACTTCTTCCCTTAGATCAGGATCCAGATGGCATTTTGAATCTTCCGTTAATACGATCTTTGGCTTCAGCATCTTCACTAAATTTATGTAAGACATATTTTTATCAGCAAATATTTCTGAATAAGATATATCATCAAATGAATAAGGTATCGGTAATGATAATAAACGGCCGTCTGGTAAAATCGGACTTGGAAATCCCCCATTTTTAGAATCAAAGCCTTTTCGGCTTAGGATTATTTTCATTTTTACTTTCCCTTATGATCAAAAAAGTTGCATTACCTCGGAAGATGCTACGATGAACCGCCCGGGGAAATTTGATGCGCATAGGCATGGGCATGAAATCATCTTATCAGATCAAATGTCTTAATGAAAGAACCGACACTAAAACCTGGCTGCAACTTTATTTCTGGAACCTGGAGACCTGACCCCTGGGGCTCTCCCTTGATATGCGTCTTGATACCTTTCTCTTTGAGCGTACAGTAATTTTCAGTCGTTCCGTACTTGCTGTCCGCCACAACCGTCTTGACATTTTTCTCAACCACATCTTCGTGATCCGCTATGGTTTTTTCCAGCACATGCGCTTCATTAACCGAGCCGGTTGTTACCGAACAACTGGTTATAATTTCTTTCCGGTCATCTACGCTGCGATGGACCTTGTAGCTCAGATTACGAACACCATTTTGACTGGTAATCGTTGCATCAGGATCCGTGCTGCTGATGTGTTCGCGGTTGATTTTGCCACAGCCTTCAATACCATCTTCAGCTCGTTCATCAAGCCGCTTTACCAGTTCCTGATATTGCTCGGCCAGCTTGATATCGTCAAGTTTTTTAACGGAGTTCTTCGATGCGTCCGCCTCAACCAAACTGGCATCTACAAAAATCTTCTCGCCATCAACCAACCCGGCTTCCACCGCCTGTCTCACCACCCGGCTAAACAACTCCTTAAAGATATCTTCTCCCCAGCGTTTCCGCGCTTTGCTCAACACACTGTGATCAGGAACTTCATCGTCAATGTCGTAACCCAAAAACCACAACCAGTCCAAACGTTCCGGGATCGTCTCCATCATCTCCCGCTCCGAGCGCACGTTGTACAAAAACAACAGGATCATCATCTTCATGATTACTGGCGGCGGCACCGATACATTGCCGTTGTATCCGTACTTGCCCTTTAATAAACCGTACATGAAATCGAGATTCAAAATCTCCTTCAGCTTGCGTAAAGGATGATTCTTCCTGACCTTCTTTTCCAGGTTGAAATTGTAAAACAACTTCGCGTTGTTGGGACTCTCAACCCCGATCATGACTTGCTCTCAAGGCTTTTTTTCATGATAAAATTGTCCCATTTTATCGACTTATTTTCAACAAATTATCAATAAAAAATCTCTTAATTATTTCTATGAGTTATCTGATTTGGGCAACAGCCCGTTAAGACCTGACCCTTATTCTTCGCTAAAAGACGGGGTTTGGCAGCAGAATCATAATGAAAGACTTGATCCCAATGTTATCCAAAGCCCCCTATTTATTTTACTTCACTATCTTTTTCTATGCACAATATCGCTAGATGCTGAATTATGGGAACAACCAATTCGGCAATTTTTTCATCTTCAGAGTAGGGTACTATCCGAGCTTCAACACTACCCTTCCTTGTTTTCTTCGAATGAACTATTGCACATCTAATTGCATACAACAATTCAGATATTCTTTGTTCTGCATTTGTCGCAGAAATGGTAACAGCTTTGATTTTTGTTCCAGAGGATGTAATCAAATCTCTTTTTAATTGTTTTGAATAAGATTCACCCTGCAAGTCAATAAACTTCATGATTGAGCCTGGTGAAGCAACCCACCTAACAACGCATGAGATTTGTTTACGTTCATTCTTTGCTTGTTCTCCAAGTTTCTTGGGAGCCTCTTCAAAGAAGTACTCAAGTACATTGTAAAAGCATCGAAACTTTGAGATCGGAAGATGCTCTCGAACGGCGGCGAAGTAATATGATAATAAGTCTGCATCGTAATATTTTTCTGTTCGGATTTCTTCTAGTGGAAGTATGAAGTCGCTATCAGATTTAATCCCTCTAGACACAAGGACAAAACTATTTTTTATATCAAGTCTGTGTGGTTGCAAGACTTCAAGCATATTAGCTTGGTAATAGGTTAAAATTCCTTCGTCAACCTGAACCAATGGCAGCACAAACTTACCTGTACCAAGCTCGTCATGGTCTTTGGTCTCAACTCTAACAGTTTTGTTAAGAACCGATTGCATTGAATTAACATATGTAGCTATGTATTCGCTGGTATAATTGGAAACAAGGCACCAATCATTCCAATGATTTTTGGTCGGTAGATCGTCATCACTTAATTCAACAACAGACTTGTCGTTATATACGTCGAGCGCCAACGCGAGTGTTTTGTTTTCATCGTATCCTTGATAGGTAAGCATATCATTTTCCCAGTATTTCAGATCCGTAACTTTGCTAGTTATCTGCTCTTGAGGGTGCTTTTTACTATACTCGAATAGATAGTTATCGATTATATATTCAAATCGCCGCTCTAGTTCCTTGGTAGAATTGTGTTTTGGAATCGATTTACGCTTTTCAAATCTAATTCGAACCGCAGATTCTAATTGACTTAAATAGTAGAACGCTTGGGTTGTTAGAAGGGGCTCGCCATGCAATGTAGGCGCGATAACAATCGGAAATTCTAAACCTTCGAATGACACGACTTTCTTCATGCCTTTAGAGTTGGTCAATGAGTATTCAAAGTGCTGTGCCATTTCAGAAAACTGATGGATGTACCTGAACTAAAAGAAAAAAACCATCATTTCCCTTTAACATTTTTGCCCACTACAATCGAAGAATATTCAGTACTCAGATGCGTCTGGACATCTCCAATCGCTTACAACAACTGGGATACTCTCTATTATATCTATTCTATTCACACTAACAATATAGAGTTAGATTTTTTATTTGTCAAACAATATCCGGTTAAACACTCCATTGGTCCTCAAGTTTTTATAATGATAATAAACTCCTAGACAAGTGAATCGCTGCTGTCTAAAGTCTTAATTCTAACTCACAGATAATAAAAATTATTGGTCCCGTAATTCTTTCGATCATTTTTGTGCATCTCACCAATGCTATTACTTAGGTTTTTCGCAACTTTTGTTCAATTCGTCTTTGAATTTTTGATCATTCATAATCGTGGAACAGTTCTTAAAGAATACTTTAACCTCATCCTTCCTACCTTGTGCCATCATGCAATCAGCTATAGAAACACATATAGATAAGAGGGCTTTTCTATCAATTTCAACTAATTCTTCCCCTGCCTTTGGATCCCAAGCCAAAAGTGGAACTGTATGTTCATTGTACCAAACGATGTACTGAGTGAGCCATGATCTAAATGCAATTTCGGCTTTCTTATAATTTTTACTTTCAAACAATTCTTGGCTTTGATCATAAAATTTGATTTTTAATTGATCTTTGCAACACGATTTGAAAGTTTTGCCACTTCGACAAGGGCATGGATCCTTGCTCCCAAGTCTAAAAGGTTGATAGATGTCCCCAAATCTTCTTCTTGACCAAACTCTCTTTATTGGCAAAAAGATATTTTGCTTAACATTTTTTGAATAAGTAGTCTTGCCTAAAAATACCTTGTCACCTTGTTTTACAATAGGACAATTAAAAGAATATTGTTCACCTGAAAAGGTGATCCCATCTAATTCTAGTCCTTCTTTTCGATTTATTGACTCAGAAGCAGTCATATTAGTATTCTTCGGATCATAAGGAGCCATCCAAACTTCAGAAATAGATATAACTTGGTCCGCATTAATTCTGTTTACTTCAGCCGCAACCTTCTCCCATAATACCCATTTATCACTTCTATCTTTTGGATGTAAATTTATTATCTGGCCTTCACCGTTTTTTGCTGTTATTATAACTGCAGAAACAAGGCAACCATCCTTTTTATACATAATTTTTGCTCTCTCAAAAAACATATCACATATTCCAAAGAAATCCTCAGGATGTTCAGGATGACTTTGGGTTAAGAGCGATGGATAATGCTGCTGAAGTTCCTCCTTAGAAATCAGAGGGAGCGGCAATTCAGATATAAAAGCCTGATTTCCTGTTGAAATATTGAAAAATTCACTTCTAATCCAAACATTATCAACCATACTCCGAGGCCTGCCATCGGTATTATTAGTTGTATGGGGAGTATCTCCTTTTAAATCTATCTTTCCATCTTTATTTTTCATGATTCCAATTTCTTTTTGAGCATCTTTAATAAGATTTGATAAAACCCCAAAAGAATGCGCTAACACATTTAGAAGTTCATGCTGAGGAAGGTCATGACAAATCCATTGTCGCTCAACTTTGTAAATACCATTTTTCATTAAATATTTTGGGAGTGCTTGTTCTTTAACTTTTTTTAAGATTCCTTCATTTGTAGTCGTTGGGGCAACTGTAAAAACTTTATATGGTTGCTCATTATAATTTTCAAGGATTGAGATAATAAATTTACTATTAAGATCCAGATCTCCCTCTTTTTCAATATAATTTCGAGCTTCGACTAACCAATTCATTATATCGTCAGCCTTCATTTCCTCCCGCCATCTTTCGTACCATTGATCGAAATTATCAAGGCATTTTTTATTTTTTTGAAGAACAAATGTGACGCTTCTTAATGCCTGTATTGTTGCATTTAAATAAATTTGGAACTGGCCTAAGTCCGAATAGAATGATTGACATTGATGCCACAAAAAATGAGAATCAGATAATCTTTGAATTACAGGCTCAAGGGCACATTCTATTGTATTCATTTTGGATTATCTTCAAAGTGACAATATTTGTTATTTTTTATCATTTGAAAAAAACGTTTTCATTGTGCCAATTCAAATATTCGGGTTTTGGCCAAGAGTCTGTGTTTTGCGGCAACCGTAGTTTATTTCCATGCAATGCATAATAATCTCTACCGTTTTCAAATTCTTCCCGGATGCGGCGGCTGACTTCCAGGTGATATTCAGGTGTAAAAGTTATATACCCTTTGTCCAGAAGTTTATGAAGATCAGAACGAAGCAAAATCCCATTGCCTATATCATGGGGTCCGCTTAAGTTGTAGGGTTTTATGTGGGCTGCTTCCAAGACTGGCAGAGTACGTTCATTGGTGACGGCGCAGCGGCGGTTATAAACATCGGTGATGATGACCCGGAAACTGCCCTGGCCGAGCCTTGGCGTGATAATCGTTGGCTGGCCATAGCGTTGACCTGTTTCATTTTGAGCTTGTTGATCAATGAAGTATTGCTGCCCTTGCAAACGGATTCTGACATCATCCCATAATTTCTTACCTAATTCAGTTTCCATTCTGTAAGTCTTTCCCTGAACGATATTCGACTTCCAATCCACCGGCACAGGGATCCATTCGTCCTCTGCAAAGAAGAAAGGTTGTTCCAATAAAATACACCCTATTGAGTAATCTAAGGTCTGGGAGTGATCTTGTTTTCGATAATATTCAATCCTTCGGCGCATTTCATCCAAAGAATCGACACCGTTTTTTTCAGCAAAAGAATCCCAAGCCAAACTTAAGGGTAAAATATTGTTGTAAGCAAAAATGCCGCCTCCGACAATAAAATTCCTCGGAGAGTGGAGCTTGAACAGAAACAATTCACCTTTTTTTAGAACATTGAATTGTCGATTACCTCCAGGCTGCCAGAAATTGACTTCATCGATGTTTGGAATGGAGATAAGCTTCTGATACCAATTAAAATCGGTAACCCCTACATAAATATTCATAGTAATCACACTGATAAGAATCGTTTGTATCTTCTATCCAACCGATCTCTATTCGGATAATCTGGTTTATGTCTGGGTAAAATTATTTTACTCCCTTCCATTGCTTGCAGGCCATATTTAAGCATTGGACCGTCTTTTTCTATTAAGATATCCTCGCGGACTTTGACCTGATAATCAGGAGTTATGCCGATAATATCACTATCGTAGGCTGCATGATGAATTCTACACAAAGACAAACCATTGGGAACGATTGGTTCGCCTTCGATTTCAGAATCAGGAATAATATGGGCAGCTTCCAGCAACTCAATATGCTGAAGATTGCAAAGAGTGCATCTCGTATCGTAAGCTTCTAAAACATATTCTCTAAAAATGGCCTGATGCAAACGTTGTTTGATAGAAACCCAAATGTATTTTCTAATGCAAATTTTGTCCTTTTGTTTTGACGAGTCTAACAAATTTGTCGAATCAACTTTGCCTGACATCATATAAACCGGGTCAATTGACACCCGAACCGCAAGTTCCGAGCGGACATCTTCAAATACGAAAACCGGCCAAACTGCCACATACTTTCCTGGTTTGATACTGTGAAAATAAACAATAGGTGTGGGCTGTTTCATCAATTCTCTTAAACCAACATTATCCCGATGATTAGGATCGGTTCCTCTATATCTGTATAAAAGAACTCCATCTTCACTGAAATCATCATTATAAGGCCCATGGGTTGTAGTAGTAATCGATATCGGCATGGAAAAACCGGCTGGAGTCCAAATTCCAGTCTGACCTAAAAGAGTAATTACTCTCCCATTAACAATAAACTCTGATGCCAATTGCTTTCTTGGAAAAACACCGCCATTAAGCAGCGATTGTTCATTGAGCCATTCAAACAGTTTTAACCGGATTTCTGGCTCATTCATTTTGTTTTAACTAACATCTTCAGCAAATTCTTTTTGCAAAATAAAATGGTGATGCCTTGGAACATTTGTCATTTTCTTAACTCATCCAATTTTACCCAATCTCCTGGTGCACGTTCATAAGTCCAACAGGTCCAACCATTCATAGCCCTGCCAGTTATGGCCATTGCAGCCAGAGAAGGTGAATTAAATATTTTACTTTTTAAACGTTCCACTTCTGCGCTTTCTGCTGCAAAAATAATTGACCCATCGCGCCGGACATGGGCAATATATAGTTTGTCTTTGAAACGCATGCGAATATGAAATCTATTATTAATAAATGGAGCAAGGGTGCGTTTACGTCCTTTTGGTTCCTTGGTTATCAAATTTTCAACAATTATTTTTCGTTTTTTAGACATACCCGAACAAAACATTTTTTCCATTTCAATGCTATGTGCTTTGGAAATATCGTTTTTAAAAACTCGGTGAAGATCATCCGCATTGTTAAATTTTCCTTTCTGCAGGTTTCCTTTCGGTTTTGTGATACGCAAAATCAAGGATTCCAATTCTTTTAAATGCTGATCGCCGATTGTCAGATATACACTAAAGCTGTCCCAGGTTTCGGCATGGCGGTCACGCAAATGATGGCGAAGCCGCGAGCGCAGATTGGAAGCCAACCCGACATAATACAGCTTATTCTTTCTGTATAATGCATAAATCCCATGACGGCCGCGGACATATTTTTTAATTATTTCCTGGTATTTTTCTAATGCTGTTCTTGAAATACTTTCAAGATATTGACACACAAGGTTTGCTTGCTTTTTTCTTTTCATCTTTCTTCACCTTTGTTTGCTCTAATCCTAAATGATTATGGCTAACAAAGTCAAGGAATCAAGCACCGAGAAAGATTTCCAGTCAAGCAATTAGCATAAATTATATTTTTGTAATTTCAGCAAAAACTTCATATTTAATCTTTTCTCTTATTTTGCGGTTCAAAATCGTTTGCAGAATATCCTCTATAATTGTCATACTTTTGTTGCGGATTTTTTCCAGTTCGGGTAAGAATTCTTTGATATATTCGTCGCTGACAGGAACCATGACTTCCTGATAGCCGAAGTCCGCCATGATTTTTAAATACTGAGCTTCAGTTTCCGATCGGCATTCCATACACTCTTTCCCTGAATAGAGCCCCCAACCGAATAAACCTTTCATGATCCTTGCATCCTGGGCAATGACTGGAAGTTCGCGCTTTTTCACTGCCGCCGACTCCAAAGACAAAATTTTCTCTCGGTAAAATTCTCCTATCAATCTCATTCTTCTTCCTCTTTCAATTTTTCAATTACTATTTTTTTTATGGCATCGATATCAATCCCTTCTTCTATTCGGCCTTTCTTTCCGAAACTCTGCGCTTTATCAATCCGTGATTTGACCAAATCGACCACTGCTCGATAAACTTCCAACTGCTCTTCCATATTTAATCCAAGTATATCTTCCATAATAATTTTATCTAATTTCAATCGATCTATATTAATTTTGTTGAATGCAACTTCATTTGGAACACTAGAACCTATTTCATCAAATATTGAAAATATTTCTCGATCTTTTAGTTTATTAAAGCATTTAATAAGTTTTTGTTTTTCATTTTTAACTAATTTCGGGTTTGCAATTAAAAGTTTTTTTACTTCATAAGTCATAACATCCCTTGGGCCTCCCCCTCCACCCAGTTGGCGCCCTAAAAATTCAGCAAAAAAAATGGAAATAGTGGAATTTAAAATTGCACCCAAAACTTCAGGATTTTTCGTTTCAATAGAATAAAGACGGCAATCACAAAAAACATCATCTTTGGAAAAAAATACGGGCAATCTTAATCTTGCATCTTTAATCCAAAACAAATTACCTTTTATTTGATCTAAAACATACCATTTTGTTCGTGCAGCACATGTTTTTCTTTTATTAAAAGCTTTTTCTTCCCCTTTTTTAATATACGCTTTAATATTTTTTTCTAATTTATCATTTTTTTTCGGAATTAATATTACTCTTTTTTTTAGATCTTTAATTGAAATATCTATTTTTTTACTCTCCTGTGGGCTAGTAAAAATGTAATTCGGAACCCAATTACCATTTTCATCCTTGTGCATCCAGAATTCTTTTTCGATACCGAGATTTTTTATTTCTGCTTCGGTCAAATAAAAAAATTCATTGGCTCCTGTTTTGATGCCGAAACGTACGTTCGCAACATCTATTAATGGTACCAATTTATCCTTACATTTTTTCAGGATTTTAAAAAATATCTCTGGCGCCCGCAGATATTTTCCCCATTTGCTCCCAACATATTTCTTTTCTTCGGCAGCAAAACCTTCATCCCAGAGTTCTTTTTGTTTCTTGGGAAAAATCCGAAAATCATCATTCTCATAAAAATCATTGTGCGCCATGACGGTTTTTATCAATTTATCGACGTCGTTTAAGCGTTCCAACTGCTTTTCCCACATGTCCTGAGCGGGAGGTATAAAATGACGCAATGGTTTTTTCAAATAAACGAAACGAACCAGATGATTTTCCCGTTCCTGCTGTTCTTTGCATTTTTGCAGGATAACAATGCAAGTATTGATGTCCGCTTCTTCAAACCAGCGTTCGACTTTGGATTCGATGATTGCAATGATTTTGAAATTTATCAGAAAAAATTCCTGCAGTCCTTTGCCATAATCAACATCGAGCCAGGAATTGGAAACAATAAAGCCAAAGCGGCCTTTGTTCTTTAAAAATTTGCTGCCATGAACGAAAAAATAAGCGTGAATTCCTGCTCTTTTGCCAATTTCGGCTATTTTGCGATTGTTCAGTTTTAGGGCGTTTTCAATCAGTTTATCCTTGTCTACACCGATATCGGGAATTTCTTCCTGCCTGGTATAGGGAGGGTTGCCCACAATGGCATCGAACCAGCGGGGATAACTCACCTCCCTTTCACTGACGCCGAGGGTTTTGGCTCTTTTTTTGCGGAAAGCTTCGGGATCGAAACCTTCACCGCCGATCACAAAACTGAAAAAATCATTGTGCAATATATTGGGATAATTCTTTTCCACTCCCAGATCATTGATTGCCAGGTTTATGGTCGAAAGATGGGCTGGAAACTTGGCGATATCGATGCCCCAGAGGGAATCAAGAATTTCTTCGTGACTCTGGCGCTGGTTCATCATTTTTTTGTGCTGATAAGCCCTGACCAGAAACGTTCCGGCGCCGCAGGCGGGATCCATGATTTTATCGGTCTCATGCTGCAGGCAGAATTTTAGTATCAAGTCGACAATGTCAGGGCTGGTGAAATACTGTCCCAGGTTATGCCGCTCTTCGCCGGGGATCAGACGTTCGAATATCCTGCCAATTATGTCAAACCCCAATTTGGAGAAATCGTATCTTTTCAGTATCCTGATCAATTCCTTTATTTCCTTGACTACTTCCTTGGCATCGGGAAAGGCGATGGTGTCAATGAAATCGGTGGTATAAATGGTTTCATAATCAATTTTTAATACTTCATCAAAAAAACTCTGCAGAATTTTTTGCAGCTGCGAGCCTTTTATCAAGCCTTCGGGGATATCCAATGCGCTCAATTCACGGGGACGTTTGGCCTGCAGGATATTGTAAAACAGAATTTTATTGACGAGCAGATACGCAGTCTGGCGGGCGGCTTTCTCGAAATCCTGAGCCGACCAGGAAAAACTCCATTCCTGTTCCACGAACCAGACTGTCAATTTCTTGGCAAAATCCTTGTCTTTGTGACACAAATCCGAGATGATCCGTCGATAATACAATGATAATATCCGGATCTTTTCGTGTAAGCGATAAATTAGGAATTCATCAACGGATTGTCTTGGTTCAGCCTTTTTCCCCGAATTAACTTCATATAGCTGGATAAGAAATCTCTCAAGACTTCTTTTGATCGGTTCGCTGTAGCGCGCCTGTTCAATATCATCAAGATTTTCAATTTGCGACAAATTATATTTATCCAGTACTTGATCTTCTTCAGGCAACATAGCATTGACTTTTTCTGTGTTATACCAGACGAATTTTTTGAAATTCGTCAAAGCAAAATATTTGGCTTTTCTCTGGGTCGCTTTTTTTCTGGCCGGTTCTTTCAACTCTTCATCATCAAAGGCGTCAACCCATGGTCCTTTGGCTTCGATCACACATAAAACATTTTGGCTCCGACGCGATTCATATATTACCGTGTCGGGCATTTTTCGATCCGAGCCGCCGGTTTCAACGTCAGGTGCTCCCAGATCCAAATCCTTTTGTTTTAGGATTTCTCGCATCCAGTGCATCATGACTGCAACTGCTGTTCGTTCAGTTTTGTGAGTTGTCAACCCAAAAGGACTCGGAGTTAAAGTTAGCTTATCTTTAAGTTTTCCCATTTATTCACCGAAAATCTCTTTTCGTAATTCTTTGTCCTCTTTCAAATCATTCACAACCATTTCGACGCAGCGTTTGGCAATTTCGAATATTGCGGCAATTTTGATTACTTTTCTATCTCCCAAACCCTTTATTTCAAGAAACCTAGAGAGCGGTTGATTGGCCATGCCCTTGAAGGAGCCAAATTTACTTAAAATATCATGAGCGATTTTTTCTGCCGGTTTCCCCGAAATGCCGGCACCGATAACTACCGCCAATAATTCATCGTCGCTGAGCTTGTCGGCACCAAGTTCTCTGAGTTTTCCACCTGGATGAGTCCATTTTTTGATTGTTATTTTATCAGAAATTAATTTTTCCATTGTCTACATTAATTAATAAATTAATTTTTCCTTAATTTTAATGTTAGCAAATAGGCTGGTTTCTGTCAATTTAAGCGAAATGGGGAATAAGGGGAAGACTATATGACTTTTCATTATTACTTTTTTCATTCTGTTTTAGCCCGGCGCAGTTTTTCGGCGATCTGGTTGCGGACCGTATCTTCGATAAAGTTCCTGGAAGTCCCGGCGTACAGCCTCATTTCAACTCGGTATATTTCTTGGCCGATCCTTTGGCCTTGTCCACGGGATAGCGCGTTTCATTATGCTTTATCTTGTCCAGGATCGCTTTTTCGATATCAATTCCTGTTTCATGGGCGAACAGCATGGAAAATATTAAAATGTCAGCGATCTCTGCCGCCAGTTTCTCTTTTTTTTCTTTAGTGATCTTCCTCGATTCTTCCGCTGTTTTCCAGAGGAAATGCTCCAGCAGTTCGCCCGATTCGATGGCGATCGCTTCAGCCAGGTTTTTCGGATCATGGAACTGTGCCCAATCGCGCTTTTCGCGGAATTTCAAAATTTCCTTCAGCAGTTCAGTTATGTTGTTCTTTTTCATGTTCTTTATCCGCGTATTTTGGTTTTCCCACTCCCGTTTTTTTAATCAGGTTTCATAATAGTTAACAGGGGGGAAATTGTCAAATTAAAAACCAGTAGGCAGTAGTTAGTAGTTAGTAGTTAGTAGATAGTAGAAGAAAAGAAGAGGTCATAAGTCAATAGGTGCTGGGGAAGAATTCAGTGGTTAGATATCTTTTTACCTATGACCATGACCTCATTGGCGCGCCGCGAAAACGGTTGATTCAGATCTCGCTCCAGGAAGTCAACAAGCCGCCCACGTCAAAACTGACGTTTCCACCCTGGACATCGGGATAATACCAGATGTCGCCATAATGAATATTGGCGACTATTTTCGGCGGTTCACCGAGAATCTGCCTGACGTCGTCCTTGTTCATCCCTTTCTTGAGCAATCGCCAGCTGGCCTTGTCTTTCCACCGGTCGGGGGAGCCGACGACCGACTTGGCCTGATTCTTCTGCAATTGCAGAATGATGCCTTCAAGCTGCGCAATTCTTTGTTCGAGCCGGGTTAGCTTTTGCTCAAGTTCTTTTACTTTTTTGTTAAGGTCTTGAGCAAAAACCGGGGTCGCAAATACCGCAGATAAAATAAACAGCGAACCGAGCCAGGAAAACAAGCGTTTTCTTTTTTCACTCATCCTTCACTCCAATAGAATAAATTAGCCGTTCATTTTCAACTTTATCTCGATCAGTTCCTTTATCGGCTGCAGGTCGGTTTTTTTTCTCACTTCGGTTGTGACCGTCCGCAGCAAGCACTTGCCCTTGGGGTGGAGGAAAGAATACTTCAACTCGGCGCTCAGGCCGCTGGCGCCGATGGCGGTTTCGGCCTTGGCGGTGAAATAGAACGAGATTTTAAAGAACTTGTCCCAGGCCGAGATCCAGAAGATGGTATTGGCCTTCTGCGTCACCTTGCAAAGCCAGGTCTCGCCGTCGTTGTAGTAGCGCCAATCAGCCGACATTTGCGGATAATCGTTTTTCAGCAGCAGCATGAACGCGTCCCAGGCGGGCTTGGAACGTCCAAGCGGTTGGCAGAGGACGGAGTCGGAAGGAAAAACATCAGGGTTGTTCAGGGAATGTTGAAACATGGGGGGCACCTTGAGTACCATTATACAGGGAAAGGGGCAGAAAGGCAAATGGGTAAAGGAAAAGAAGGCGATGGCTGATGGGGAAGAACTTAGTAGTTAGTAGTTAGTAGATAGTAGGTAGCAGGAAGAAAAAGAGTAATGTACCCTAAACCCTATCCCCTGAACCCTTGCTCGGCTTGACAATAATTTTTCAAAGAAAAAAACATTAGTACCAGGTCTTTCATTATTACTTTTTTCTTTTCGTTTGCAGCCCGGTGCAGTTCTTTGGATCATGGAACTGTGCCCAATCGCGGGAACGGTTCGGATTTGACAAAACCGGCGCCAATGGCCGATAATGTGCCCATGGCAAAAATCCTGGTCGTTGAAGACAATGCCTCGATGAGAGAAATGTTGACCAGCATTATCGCCGAAAAAGGCTTTGAGACTGAAAATGCAGCCTGTGTGGGCGACGCCCTGGCTTTGCTCAAGAAAAGCGAATTTGCCATGATCGTTTCCGACTTGCAGCTTCCAGACATGGACGGCCTGAGCTTTTATAAAAAAATCAAACACCTGCAAATACCATTCATCATCCTGACCGCCTACGGTTCCATTGAAAAAGCGGTGGAAGCCATCAAGGAAGGGGCTTTTGACTTCATCGCCAAACCGGTTGACCCAGACTACCTGCTGCTGATGATCAATAAAGCCCTGGCCGCAACCCAAATCCTGCGCGAAAACCTGGTGCTCCGAGAAGTGCTGCAGTCAGAAATGGGCAAAACCATAATCATCGGCAGCAGCCGCGAAATACTCAAAGAAGCGGAAAAGATCCGCCAGGTCGCCAAGACCAATACAACTGTCCTGCTGCGCGGCGAAAGCGGTACCGGCAAAGAATTATTCGCCCGGGCCCTTCACGCCCTGAGTCCCAGAAAAGATTATCCTTTCATCACTATTAATTCGGCATCAATTCCCGACAATCTTTTGGAAAATGAACTTTTCGGACACGAAAAAGGCTCTTACACCGGGGCCTATTTGCGCCAGCTGGGAAAACTCGAACTGGCCCAGGGCGGAACTTTCTTTTTCGACGAAATCGGTGATTTTCCCTATTCATTGCAGGGGAAAATACTGCGCGTTCTGGAAGAAAAATCGATCTCGCGCCTGGGCAGCAGCAAGGATATCCGCCTCGATATCCGTTTTATTTTCGCTACCAACCAGGACCTGGAAAAAGCCATTGCTGAAAAACGTTTCCGCCAGGACCTCTATTTCCGCATTACCAGCTTTCCCATTCAACTCCCGCCGCTGCGCGAAAGAAAAGCTGACATACTCCTGCTTGGAGAATATTTTGTCAAAAAAATATCCCTGGAAATCAAGAAATGCGCGATCACCCTTTCTTTGCCGGCCCGGGAAAAGCTCCTGGCATACAATTGGCCGGGCAATGTCCGCGAACTGCAAAACACGATTGAACGGGCGGTCATTATCTGTTCGGGCCGGGAAATCAGCGCCGCGGAAATCATACTGCCGGACAAGGCTTTTCCCATCCATGACCAGTTCAATCTCAACGGCAATTTGAAGGCTGTCGGCTCACGAGCCCAGAAAATGGCCGAGAAAATGAAAATCAGCCAGGTTTTGGCTGAGACGGTTTTTAACCGTTCGCGGGCGGCTGAAATTTTGGAAATCAGTTACAAGACATTGCTCGAAAAAATAAAGGAATATGACCTTTCCGAAAAAAATTAAAACCCTGCTGCTGAAAAAACTGGCCAAGCTGATGATTGAAGTTATCGTGTTCAGCAGCCGGGTCACGATTTCGGGCCGCGAAAACATCAATGAGCTGCAGAACAAAAACTTGCCCTTGATTTATATTTTCTGGCACCGGCATATCCTGTTCGTGATTCACCAATTTAAAAATACCGGAGCACGTCCGCTTATTTCATTGTCCAGCGACGGCGAACTGGTGGCCGCCGTTGCCGAAGAATTCGGCATGAAGCCCATCCGCGGATCTTCCTCAAAAGGAGGCGCCAGGGCGTTTTTAAACATGGTGCGCAGCGTGCAAAAAGAAAACGCCCAGGTGCTGATCACGGCTGATGGGCCAAAAGGGCCAGCGCGGCGGATTAAGGATGGGACCGTGCAATTGGCCTTGAAAACCAGGGCCTACGTCATTCCCATCAGTTGGAGCGGCTCGCGGGTAAAAATCCTGGAAAAAAGCTGGGACCGCTTCCTGATTCCCCTGCCCTTCGGGCGGATCCATTTCGCTTACGGCCAACCGCTGCAGATCAGCAACAACGGCGATCCAGCCGCCCTACAAAAAGCCGCCGACATGTTGGCTGAAAAGCTCAATCTGCTCGAAGAATCGTTGCAATAATATATAAAACTCATCCCACTCAGGACATACTTTCACTATGATTTCAACCAGTCTTCAAATTGTTGAAATCATCTAGTGAAAGTATACCATCACTTGATGTTTTCATCAGCTACCCGAGTTGGCTGAAAACATAGTGATGGTAGACAAACCATATCCGCCAAAGTCGGCGGATGGTTTGTGCTGCCCTTCGGGCGGATTCATTTCGCTTACGGCCAACCGCTGCAGATCAGCAACAACGGCGATCCAGCCGCCCTGCAAAAAGCCGCCGACATGTTGGCTGAAAAGCTCAATCTGCTCGAGGCTTCGCTGTAAGAAAACGTCGGGGGCAACATGATCTCTAATGATCCCGTATTGAATCCCTATAATTAGGATATCTTATTGAACTCCCTATTTGCACCAATTCCTGATCCCCCCTGCATCCCCCCTTGGGTAAGGGGGGAATGGAAACAAGAGATATTGATTGTATCTTAACCCCCTTTACTAAGGGGGGTGCCGAAGGCGGGGGGATCATAATTAGAAAGATAGGGGTTGAGTTTTTTTCATTGGCATCTGAGCTTTTTTTTGCTATCATGGTCTTGGAGGCCAAGCCATGAAAAAGATCAGGAAAATCGGTATTTTAACCGGAGGCGGCGATTGCCCGGGACTGAACGCCGTCATCCGCTCAGTGGTGCACACGGCCTTGCGACAATACGGGATCAAAGTCTGCGGCATCATGGACGGCTATGCCGGCTTGATTCATAAAATTGTCTGTCAGCTGGAACTCGCCGATGTCTCCGGCATCCTGCCGCGCGGCGGCACTATTCTGGGCACTTCCAACCGCGATAATCCGTTTTATTATGCAAAAGAAACCCCAACTGGTCCCGGGGATTACCATGACGTTTCGGCCGAAGCCTTGAAAACCATCGAATACAACGAAATCGACGCCCTGCTCACCGTCGGCGGCGACGGCACCCAGAGCATTGCTCAGAAATTCTTTGAAAAATATCAGCTTCCGGTCATCGGCATTCCCAAAACCATCGACAATGATCTGAACGGCACCGATGTCACCTTCGGCTTCGATACCGCCCTGAATATTGCCACCACGGCCATTGACAGGCTCCATTCGACCGCCGAAGCCCATCACCGGGTGATGGTCATTGAAGTGATGGGCCGCTACGCCGGCTGGATCGCCCTGCACTCAGGGATGGCCGGCGGCGGTGACGTGATCCTGATTCCAGAAATTCCCTTTAAAATGGCTAAAATCTGCGCCAAGATCCTGGAGCGCCAAAATATGGGCAAACGTTTTTCCCTGATCGTGGTCGCCGAAGGCGCCAAAGCCGAGGGCGGACAGGTAGTCGTTTCCCGCCGAGTGCCGGATGGCAGCGACCCGGTCCGCTTGGGAGGTATTGCCGCCCTGGTAGCCAACCAGATCGAAGACCAGACCGGCATTGAAAGCCGTTTCACCATTCTCGGCCACGTGCAGCGCGGCGGCAGTCCCACTCCCTTTGATCGCATCCTGGCCACGCGTTTCGGTTATCATGCCGTGGAAGCGGCGGTCAAGCACAAATTCGGATACCTGGTCGGCTTGCGCGGCACCCAAATTAAAACCACTTTGCTCCGCGAAGCCATCGCCGTTCCCCGCCGCGTCGACCCCGAAAGCGACATGGTCAAGACCGCCATGGCCGTTAGCACCAGTTTTGGAATTTAGATGCCCAAGCTGATCGTGTTTGAAGGAATCGACGGTTCGGGCAAAACATCCCTTTCCCGGCTATTTCTCAAATATTTGACCCAAAAAGGCATCCCGGCCGTCTGGCTGCGTGAGCCAACCGACTCGGCGCTGGGAGATAAAATCCGCCGCGTCGCCCAGGGCAGCGAGCAAATTTCGCCGCAACAAGAGCTCGATTATTTTATTCAGGACCGGCGCTGGGACGTGGAAAACAATATCCTTCCCGCCCTGCGCGCCAAAAAGACAGTTGTCCTTGACCGCTATTTTTACTCCAACGCCTGCTATCAGGGAGCGCGCGGACTGGACATGAATGCCATTATCGATATGAACTTGGCCTTTGCGCCGCAGCCCGATCTGACATTTATCATTGACGTGGACGTGGACCGCGCCCTGGCGCGTATCAGCAACTCCCGCCTGGGTTTGGCCAAGCTATTTGAAAAAAAAGATTTTTTGTTAAAAGTGCGCAGCAACTACCTGAAACTGGTCGGGCCAAACATGGCGCGTATCGACGGCAATCGCGACCTTGACACCGTACTTGCCGATATCATCGATTGTTTCGAAAAGCAGGCCGTCACAGACCAGCCTGAATTGGTTAAATCGTGAATCCTGTAAAAACACGGAATATAACTAAAAAAAAAGCTTTGCTGCGCGCACAACTTAAAACTTACGGCCGGCTGCTGGTGGCTTTTTCCGGCGGCAAGGATTCTTTTTTTTTATTGCAGACGGCAATCGAAACATTAGGCGCAGCCAATGTTTTCCCCTATTTTGTCAGCACATCCTTCACCCTGGCCGCAGCCAGGGAAAGGGTCGCTTATTTTAGAGAGAAGTTTTCTTTGCCTTTAAATGAAATCAGCATCGATTTTTTAAAGGACCTCCGCCTGCGGCAAAACCCCAGGCAGCGGTGTTTTTATTGCAAAAAAAAAATGTTCGGCGCCCTTAAAAAAGAAGCTCGGCAACTCGGTGTCAAAATCATCGCTGACGGCACGACCGTTTCCGATCTTGCTGAACACCGCCCCGGACGCTTGGCCCTGGAAAAGCTTGCCATCCAATCGCCCTTGCGTGACGCCGGGTTCACCACGGCTGAAATTATTGCCCAGTTGAAAAAAAAAGGTGTCGCTGAGTATTTCCTGACCTCTTCCACCTGCTTGGCCACCCGCTTTCCCTATAACTTCAGTTTAAATCCGCGCATCATCCAGGCTATCGGCCAAGTCGAGCATCACCTGATTCGTAGCGGCATATATCCCGTGCGGGTCCGGCACCTGACCGACGGAATACGGATTGAAATCACCCCGGCTAATTTCAGAAAATTAATTACCATGAGAGACAAACTCATTGCCATTTGCCGCGCGGCAGGGTTCAAATTCGTCACCCTGGATTTGGCTGGCATAAAAAGCGGCTCCTGGGATTGACAGCAGGGCATTTATTGTGTATGCTATGCTTTAATTTTGGAGGAATATAAATGGCAAGTCATGATTCGGCTATTAAGAAGCACAGGCAGGATGAGAAGAAGAGAATGGTCAACCGCGTCAACCGTTCTAAAATGAAAAATAAAATCAAGGCCCTGAAAAGAAAAGTTGCTGCCGGCCAGAAAGATGAAGCTGCCAAGCTCCTTCCCGAAGCCATCGCTATCATCGACACAACCATCCGCAAGGGCACCATTCATAAAAATACCGGCTCGCGCTACAAATCCCGCCTCGTAGCTTTGTTCAAAAACAGCGCTAAATAGTTTTTCTTGATCTCACTCCCCCGCGGCTACCTTTCCCACAGCCAGATTCGACTATACAGCGAGTGCCCGCAAAAATATTATTTCGCCTACATTGAAGCAATCCCGACCCGCATCAATGATAAAGTGTTTTTAGGCGAAATTTTTCACGCCACCCTGGAAGATTATTTTACCCGGCAAATTAACGGTTCATGCCCCGATGAAGCCGCAACCGTCGCCATTTTTCTCAACGCTTTCACAGCGTCCGGAAAGGAAAAAGATATCGACTGGAAAATTCCCCGCCGCGAAACCAGGGCCCGGGGCGTGGCCTTCGTCAAATATTTCCTGACCCATATCGCGCCAACCATAAAACCATTGATGGTTGAAAAGGAATTGATCTCTGAAATTCCAGAAATCGGCGTAACCTTGAAAGGAGTCATCGATTTGGTCGAAGCAGACTTCAGCATCACCGATTTCAAGACCACTACCTGCAAGTGGTCGGCAAGCAAGGCCCGGAATTCGCTGCAAATGATCATCTACAAATATCTGTTTGACCGCAACTTCGGCAACGTCCATGGTTCCCTTAAATATGAAATCCTCTACGCCAAAAATGCCGCCAACATCAGGCATCAGAGCCTGAAAGTGGTCACCGGCCCCGATGATATCGCCCAGTTGCTGATCTTGATCAAGCATATCGCCGAAAACATCAGCAATGGTATTTTTTATCCCCAGCCCAATCCTTTCTGCGCCTACTGTGATTTTTTCACCTTGTGCCATGAAAAGAATCCGGGCTTGACCGCTATTAAACAGAAATAATAAAGTCTTATTCCGTCCCGGTCGCTCACTTCTCAATCTTGAGGTTATTGGTGACCGAAAACTTGCCGGCGACTTGGCGCACGGCCATGTTGGCGACGCGGCTGTCCGCTTCGTTGGATACTACGCCTTCCAGGGTAATATGGCCGCCCTTAACGATAATGTGGATCGAAGGATTGGGGCTAAGGGCATAGCGGTAGAGGTCAGCGGTACCAAAGAGACGGCGGTAGACGCGCAAGCGAATCAAGTCATCGTCGGACGACAAGGGCAAGACCTCGATGTTGTTGGTGACTTGGCCGACCCCAGATAGTTTGGAGACGCGACGAAAAACTTCTTCTTTGGTTATGGGCAGCAGCACTTGGCCGAGCAACGTGACATTTTGGCCATCCAGCTTGTAGAACAGGGCATCGAAAACTCCGAAATGGGGAGCCAGAAAAATAGTGCGGGTTATCTCCATTTCCAGTTGCGCGGCCGTTAAGGTAGTCTGCGCTTGCGGCGCAGCAGGCAGCAGGGAAACACCGAAAACCAGGAAAAACAATGTAATTAAGGTTAGTTTTTTCATTTTATCCTCCTAAAATAGGAACATTTTAGTTATATTTATCTTGCACCAATTCGTCAGATAATTGTTTTTTAAATTTCAGCCATGATGCGATATTAGAGTCATCTTTTTACATTGCCTTCCATTTCGTCCAACTCTATAGTTTTTCTTCACCGCAGCCACGATTTTCGAGTTCCTCCAGGAAATCGACGGCGCGGCGCAGATGGGGAATCACGATCGAGCCGCCGACCAGCAGGGCGATGCCGAACGTTTCAAAAATTTCGGCCCGGCTGGCTCCGGCTTCCTTGGCCTGGATCACATGATAGGATATGCAATCGTCGCAGCGCAGCACCATGGAGGCTGCCAGACCCAGCAATTCTTTGGTCTTGGCGGTTAAAGCCCCGGGCTGATAAACTTGGCCGTCCAGGGCGAAGAAACGCTTGATTTCCAGATTCCCCTGCGCCAATATTTTCTTGTTCATTTTTTGCCGGTAGGCGGTGAATTCAGCGTATTTGCTCACTTACAACCTCCTAATAGCTATCGTTAAAACTATTTTTATTTTTTGGTTTTGCAAACAAAAACCTTAAATTTATTCTCCAATTATCACCGCGAAATCATTTTACTTGGTACACCCAGCCGTATTTGTCGGGAATTTCACCGTATTGCAGCCCGATCAGCGTGTCAAAAAAGGTTTGCGCCCAGGTCCCGGTGCGTTTGTCATTAACTATATAATCCTTGCCCTGATAACCGATTTTACCGACCGGGCTGATGACCGCGGCCGTGCCGGCGCCGAAAATTTCACTCAATTTGCCGGTTTGGATGCCGTCAATGACTTCTTCAATGGCGATCTTCCGCTCTTCGGCCTGGATGCCCAGCTCGGGAGCCAATTCCAGGACCGATTTGCGGGTGATGCCGTGCAAAATTGTCCCGCCCAGGGCGGGAGTGACTAATTTGCCATCCAGGACAAAGAAAATATTCATGGCCCCGACTTCCTCGACAAAATGGTGTTCGCCGGCATCGAGCCAGAGAACCTGGCTGTAGCCCTTTTGCATGGCTTCGCGCGTGGCCAGCAGACTGCCGGCGTAATTGCCGCCGGTCTTGGCTTCACCAGTCCCGCCGCAGCCGGCGCGGGAATAGGTGTCGCTGACCCACAAACTGACGGGATTGAAGCCCTCCTTGAAATACGGTCCCACCGGGGACAGGATGATGAAAAAGAGATATTCGTTTGAAGCTTTGATCCCCAGGGCCGGTTCGGTTCCGATTACGGCCGGGCGGATATAAAGGCTGGCTCCTTTCTGGGTCGGAATCCAGCGTTTTTCAAGTTTCAGCAATTCGCACTCGGCTTGCAGGAAAATGTTTTCATCGATTTCAGGCATGCATAAGCGCTTAAGCGAACGATTAAAGCGCCTGGCGTTTTCCAGGGGCCTGAACATTAGAATTTCACCTTTTTTCGATTGGTAAGCTTTTTGTCCTTCAAAGACCTCCTGGCTGTAATGAAACACATTGGCCGAAGGTTCTAAAACCAAAGGCTGATAGGGCTTGATGCAGGGATTTTTCCAATCCTGCCCCTGAGAATATTTCATGGTGAACATGTAGTCGGTAAAATAACGGCCGAAAGGCAGTTTTAAGGGATCGCTGAACAAAGGTTTTAATTTTTCCTGGGCAATCAGTTCTAGGTGAATTTTCATGTCTAGGCCTCCTTGGCAATCGAATTTTCCATTTTACTTTTTTGTTGTTTACCTGTCAATCTTATTGCGGATTTTTCTTATGATCACCATTCAGAACAAGAAGGCCATTCTGCAGATCAATTTGATTGATTTTGTTTTTCCCGGGTCAGGTCCTTGACCCAATCAGTAAAATCATGCACGTCGCCATTGGAAAGTAAAATGATGACCCGCTTTAACGAAAAATCCAAGGCGGCCAGGGATTGCTGGATGTCATGATAATTTTTAAAAACCTGGACGCTTTTGCCCATGGCTTCCAGATCCTTTTTAACCTTGGCCACATCGAGCCTCTCGCTGGCCGGGATTTTTTCCTTTTCAAAAACATCCTTGATGACGATTTCGTCGGCATATGCCAGGCTGCCCGGCAATTGGTCCTGAAAAAAGTTCCGCCGCAGGCACCAGGAGCGCGGTTCAAAAATAACCAGTATTTCGTGCCGCGGGTACAAGGAGGGCAGCGCCCGCAGAACATTGGCGATGGCAGTGGGATGGTGGGCAAAATCCTCGATGAAAACAGTATTTTGCAACTGGCCGATAACTGACAACCGGCGCTCCACGCCCTGAAACGTGGCTAATGCTTTTTCTATGGCTTTTAACGGCAGTTGCAATTCCAGGGCCAGGATAATACCCGCTGTCAGGTTCCATACATTGTAGGGACCGGCCAGCGAGGTATGAAATTCCCATTGCCGGGAATTGTTTTTGAGATGAAAATCATAGCCGTGGTTTTTGGCTTGGACATGGGTGATTTCATAATCGGCCCCGTTTTGGCCGTAAGAAATAACCGGCGTGAAGGCCCGGGCGACCGCCTGGAGAGCCATTTCATAATCGCGGTTGACAATGATGGTGCCTCGGCCGGGGACCTGATTAACCAGATCTTGAAAGCTTTTCAAGTAGGATACTGCGCTGGGGTAAAAATCAATGTGGTCATGTTCCAGGGCGGTAAGGATCAAGCGGTCGGGACGATATTTGAAAAACTTGGCCGTGCGGTCAAAAAAAGCCGTCTCATATTCATCGCCTTCCGTGACAAAATAGGCGCCGCGGCCCAGTTGGTAATTGCCGACGAAATTCAACGGTTTGCCGCCGATGAAAAAACCGGGCTGACATCCGGCAACGGTCAACAAGTGGGCGATGAACGAAGCCGTGGTGGTTTTGCCATGGCTGCCGGCGACGACCAGCGACTCCTTGCCCTTGATGAAAAAATGCTGCAGGGCTTCGGCCATGGAGTAGTATTCGATGGCCTGATTGAGAATGAATTCGACTTCGGGATTGCCGCGGCCGACGACGTTGCCGATGACACAAAAGTCGATATCAGCGGGAATGTTTTTGGCGGCAAAACCTTTAAACAACATGATCCGCAAACTTTTCAGCAACCCATCCACCGGAGGATAAAAATGGGTGTCCGAGCCGTAGACCTCATAACCTTTTTTTTTGAAGAGACCGGCCAGGGCGCTCATGCCGGTGCCGGCGATGCCGCATAAAAAAACCTTTTTCATCCCCGTACTCCTTTTTCGCGGCTTACCAGTCCTGCGTAGACAACTGTATCGATCTCGCCTTCAATGCCCAGCGGCAATATATGCGCGATCTCGGCGTGACCCAATGGCATGTTGAACAGGACAGGAATGTGCCAGCCGAGCAATTTTTCCTGCCAGCGCCGGTAAAAGATGTCTTTTTCAGTTTCATCTTTAAAACAGCCGGGAAATTCCCCCAGCAGCAAGGCTTGAATCTGGCCGAATATTCCGGCCTGCTCACACTGCCACAGCAGCCGATCGAGCCGGAAAGGGCGCTCGTTGACATCTTCCAGTAAAAGTATTTTGGCTTTTACCGCCGGCAGATATGGCGTTCCCAGCAGCGAAGCGAAATTTGCCAAACAGCCGCCGCTGATCATTCCCTTGGCCCGTCCAGTACAAAGTATTTCTCCGGGAATCCTCATTGGTGAATCATCCCCCGCCAGCACGGCTAGAATCTGGTCGCGGTTGCAGCGGCCTGCGGCCAATCCTCCATAGACCATGGGACCGTAAAAGACCGCCATTTTCCGGTGTTCCAGAAGGTACCAGAGCAGGTAGCTGGCATCGGAAGAGGCGATGACTATTTTAGGCGTCTTGATTTCCAGCCGTTCCAGCAAGGGCATGAGATAATTGGAGCCGTAACCGCCGCGTCCGGCCCAAAGTGCTTTGATTTCAGGATCTGCGAAAAAACCCTGCAGATCAGCAAGGCTTTGCTCGGGCTGCCTGGCAAAAAAATCATGGCCGGAAAACGGAACGGCGACTTCGCGGGGCTGAAAGCCCATGTCGCGCAGGGCTTGCAACCCCTGGGTGCGGAACGGCTCTTTGATTGGTGAAGAGGGCAGAAAAATGCCGACATGATCGTTAATTCTCAGGGGCTCAGGTTTGCGTAACATCTTTTTCAAACCTCATAAAAATAGTCGTGCCTTCCTGCGGCCGTGATTCGATTTCCAGGCCACCGCGGTGCAGCTCCAGGAAACGGCGGGCAATAACCAGGCCAAGGCCGGTGCCCAGGTCTTTGGAGGAATAATTTTCACTGCGCATCATTTCGAGTCCTTCCTGGCTTATGCCCACGCCGTTATCGCAGATGGCGATCAAGATCATTGCTCCTTGTTCCTCAATTTTCAAATTCACCCGGCCTGGTTTGCCGCCGATGGCCTCAAGGGAATTATTCAATACATTGGCGATCACTTGCTTGATCTTGAGGCGGTCGGCCACCACGGCGATTGTTGGCGGAGCTGCCTGCACCTTAAATTGGATATGGGGATAAATAGGCCGTAAAGGTGATATTTCTTCCTCGATCAGATCATTGAGCAGGAAGGGCGCGGCTTGCAACTCATCGAGTTTGGATAGATTTAAAAATCCATAAGCCACGCGCTGCAGATGCTCGGTTTCCTCGATGATATAACGAACAGCTTTGGTGATCACCGGAGTGGGATCATTGCCTTGATCCTGCAGCGAACGCAGAATCTGTTCGGCCGACAGCTTGATCGGGGTCAAAGGATTTTTGACTTCATGAGCCACCCGACGGCCGAGTTCAACCAGGGTTTTCATTCTGGCAATTTCCGAAACATTCTTTTTCTGTTCTTTTATGCCTTCGAGCATGGCATTGAAGCCTTGAACCAGTTCCCGCAATTCAATTTCCGCGGGCATATTCTGTAAAGGCTGGAGAAGTCCCTGTTGCACTTCAGCCATGCCCCGGTTAAGGAGGTGGATCGGCGCCAGAATTTTGTTGCGGAAATAAAACGCGGCCATCATGCCGATGACGATCAAAATAAAAAAAACTGTTACCAGGAAATCAATATAGTATTGGCGGGATCTGATCAAATTGGCGCTATTGGAAGCAAATTCAATATTAAAAATATAATTGTTGCCGGTTTTGAAATACAAGCCTAATAAATTTCCCATTTTTTGCAGGAAAAATTGCTGATTGTTTTGCTGCAGGGCGGCGCGAATCCCGGAATCAAGATATATCGGCAATTGTGATTGGATGATTTTCCGGTGGTTAGAAGTATAGAGCAAAACTCCGTTTTCATAAACACTGATATCGTTTTCCAATATTTTCCCCAGCAGGAACAAATGGTTCTGGGTGATCTCGCCGCTTTCAGCCAGGAGATTGTTGATGATATTCAGGGCCGAGCGCCCCCTTGAATAAACCGCCCGTTGGAGCTGGGTTTCTAACGCCAGGGAATTGAAATTCAGGGAAAACACCGAAAACACGGCCGCCGTGAGCATGGAAAGCAAAACCAGAATAACAAAAACTTTGAGCGAAAATGATTGAAAAACAAGGCGCCAATGGAATTTTTTTAATTGCCGGAAATAGAAAAAGGCTGCCAATAGTAGTATTGAGAACAATATTTTTATGAATTCGGAAAAAGTTTTGAAAAAAGTGTTTTTTGGATAAAAAATAATTATGGTTTCGTCGTTGCTTTTAAAAACATAGCCGTTGTAAACGACCCCCATGGCGCGGAAGGCGATCCAGCTGTCCGCGGTTTTGAGAAGGACGGTCAGGTTTTCCACATTGATATTGGCCGGATTTTCGATAATTCCCCCTGAACCGTCAAGCTTGAGATAACTCATGCCAACAGCGGTGATTTTACGGTCCAGGTCGAAAATTGACTTCTGGCCCTGGCTGCGTAAAATCAATTCGGCCGAATTCAGTACTTGGACCATAATGTAACCTAGATAGCGTTCTTTTTCGAAAACGTTGATCGTGGCCACGGCCAGGCCTATTTTTTTCCCGAATAGATCGGCGTCGACTGCCTCGACATGCCAGAAGGGGAAAATATCCTTTTTGTTAATATCTATATAGGGTATTTGGTAAGAGAACGAATGGATCAGTTTGCCGTCTTTGGAAACCACATAAAGACCAGAAGCGATGGCTTCCCGCGCCGCCAGTGTGTTTTTCCATATGTTGGCCAATTCGTCACGGCTGTCGTCCTTGAATAATGAATAAAACTGCGCTTTTTGGGAATTGATTTCGTAAACGATCTCCCGAGCCACCAGTTTGGCGTAATGGTCTTGACTTGCAAAAATATTTTTCAGGTTGGAGCTGATAAATTCCTGTTTTTCCAAACGTGAATAATTGACCAGCCAATGACTGATCGACAGAGCCAGCAGTAACAAGAGCAGTATGCGCGGCCAGAAACGGTGCTGGCAGAGGAGAAAAACAATGAAAAGCAAGGCCAGCAAGGAGAGGCTGAAAAGAGCGAAGCTCAAAAACCTGGCATAAAAAATGAGCAAAACCGCTTGCAGCAAGATAATTGGCCATACCAACCTCCAGGAAACCGGACTTAAAAATTTGCCGGCCGCTAGCAAAGGGAAAAAATGGAGGCCGATGAGCAGGGCCAGCAGTCCCAGATAGTCGAGGTTAAAGGTAAATTCGGCAAAGGGAAAATCAACGCTGTGCAGAATGGTGTGGATGAAATAAAAAGCCGCGCTTGCCAGCAGGTTAAATAAAATGAAGGCCAGGAAATTGTTGGGTCGCCATTGATAATGACCTAAACGCAAATAAACCAGCATTATAAAAACTAAAACAACCAGCAGCTGCCAAACCGACTGCAGCACCGGCATGAATTGGGGAATATAAATATTGGGTTTGCCCAGCCAGGTGATGAAAAACCAGGCCGCAATAGTCATGGCGCTCAGGGCCGGCAATTGCAGCCATAGTCGCTTGGAAAAGGCCAGAAAAAATACCGAAAACAGGAGAAAAACAATTCCGTAAAAAAGCAGGCTGTTTCTTTTTTTAAAATAACTGGAAAAATCGGCTGTTGAAAAAATCAGGTTGACAATAAGCTGGCTTTGGCTGGCCTTGAGAATGTGGCTGTAATAAAAACTGTTCCGCGCTTGGTCATAGGCTAAACCAGCGTCTTCATTGACCAGGGGTATGGGAGAATATTTAAGGTCAAACACGGCGCAGGGATATTTCCAGGCGGATTGAATCAGGTTGGACTTCAGGTCCATGAAATAATGCAGATAGTAGATTCGGCTGTCCAGGCAACGGATAAAATAAATGTCCTGATTCTTTTTAAGCAAGCGCCAATCGCCTTTGGCCAGGGGAATCGACTTGAAAAAATAGATTTCGCCGTAGTAAAAATCAATCACACCGTTTTTTTCGCTGATCAGGGCTTCTTTCTTCTCCAGATCTCCGGCAGTCAACTGTCCGGCTTTAAAGCGGTCCAGTAGCAAATTCGAACGGAGTATATTGCTCTCAATCTCGGTATTCATTAGCGCTTCAATCCCGGCACTGTTTTTTTTCAGCAATGTCTCGATTGGTTCGGCTGTCCAAGCCCTGGGCAGAAATATTTTTATGTAAATAGCGCCCACGGCCAGTAAACCGGCCAGGCAGGCGCAGGTTATATTCTTAAACCGCGGAGATAATATAGTTTCCATTCTATTTCTTTCTCTTGATTATAGTCGGCGCTCATAAAAAGAATCAGCTTGTAAAAAATCTTGAGCCTGGAAAAGCGATTGGTCATGATCAAATTTAAGGATTGCACGGCGATATTGTCTTCGACTTGCAGCGAAGACCATTCAAGTTTCTCGGTTTCCAAATTAGCCAAACGGGCCGAGAACTCTTCAATGAATTGGCCTTTGGTCAGGAAACCGCTGAGCGAAAAAGGTTCTTCCAGGTTCACCGTTATCCGCTGCTGGCAAATCGGTGCCAAAGCCGCAAAGCGGCCGTATTGCACCGCTTCCTGAATCGGCTGCATGACCAGGTAATTTTGGCTGACCTGGCTGACCTGGGTCACAGCCAGCAGCAGCAGCAACGTTTGCAGCATGCTAATAAGCAATCAGACTGTGAACCGGATATTTCAGCAGCTTTTCCCGGCCGTTTAAAAATCCAAGCTCGATCAGAAATTCAATGGCGACCACTTCCCCACCCAGCTTTTCCACCAGCTTTGCCGTCGCTAAAGCGGTGCCGCCTGTAGCCAGCAGATCATCGACGATCAGAACTTTATCACCCTTGTTGATGCTGCCCTGGTGAATTTCCAACGCGTTGCTGCCGTATTCGAGAGTGTACTCTTCCCGGATGGTCTGGGCTGGCAGTTTGCCTGGTTTCCGGGCCGGGACGAAACCGCAACCCAGCCTGTAAGCCAGAACCCCGCCGAAGATAAAACCGCGGGCTTCGATGGCCACGACCTTATCGATGGCAGCATCCAGATATCTTTTCAGCATCTGGTTCATAGCTTGGCGGAATGCGTTGCCATCCTGCAGCAGGGTGGTGATGTCTTTAAAAATGATCCCCTTTTGGGGAAAATCGGGCACGTCGCGGATCAATTTTTCGAGTTCCATTAAGCCTCCATTTTAAAGACTATCATAATACATCGCGATGAATTTTTAAATACCTAGCGACTTCCAGGGCTGCGCAGCGTCCCGTTTATAGCTATTGTAAACTTTACTAGGCAGAAACAGGGCAAATAAATTGAAAATTAAGTAACAATAATTTATGATTGGTTTTTTAAGGAGCGCAATTCATGACAGAGAATAAATTTAAAAATTTGTTCAATCCAAAAGTAATTTCTTTGTTTTTAATGATCATTGTTTCGTCGGCTTTGTCTTTCGCGCAGCGCACGACCGAAAAACCGGTGCTGCACGGCAGGCATTGGCTGGCCATCACCGGCAAGCCACTGGCCGCCACCGCCGGCGCCCGCATCTTCATGCAAGGCGGCAACGCCGTCGACGCCTCCTGCGCCATGCTGGCAGCTGTCTGCACCATGTTCGACACGCTCAGCTGGGGCGGTGAAACCCAGGCTTTGATTTACAATCCCCACAGTAAAAAAGTCGTGGCCGTCAACGGACTGGGTGTAGCCCCCAGCGGCGCCACGCCAGAATTTTTTAAAAATAATGGCTACAAGTATCCCCCGGCTTACGGGCCGCTGGCGGCGGTGACGCCCGGAACACCGGGCGGGTTGATACTGATGTTGGCCGAATTCGGCAAACTCAGTCTGAAGGATGTGCTGGCGCCGGCCATGGAGATGGCCGAAGGCTATGCCATCGAGAGGGAAACGGCCGACAGCATCGAGCGCAATAAAGAACAGATCAAGGGCTGGCCTTATGCCAAAAAGATCCTGCTGCCGCACCTGGGCGCATCCCGGGAAGCCCCATATCCCGGCGAGATTTTCCGGCAGCCGGAACTGCTGCAGACCCTGAAAAAGCTGGTCGCGGCCGAACAGCAGGCACTCAAAAAAGGGAAAACCCGCAAAATAGCCATCTACGCCGCCTACGATCGTTTTTACCGGGGCGATATCGCCAGGGAATTTGTCCGCGGCTGCCGGGAACAGGGCGGCCTGATCACTGACGAAGACTTGGCCAAGTGGAAACCGCTGCTGGAAGAACCGGTCATGACCACTTACAAAGGGATCGAGGTCTGCAAGCTCTCCTGCTGGGTGCAGGGGCCGGTTATGCTGCAGGCGCTCAACCTGTTGGAGAACCTGGACTTGCAAGCTATGGGTTTGAACAGCGCCCGCTACATCCACACCCTTTATCAGGTCATGAACCTGGCTTTTGCCGACCGCGATTTCTATTACGGCGACCCTTATTTTCCTCCCGAAGAACCGCTCAAAGGGCTGCTGTCCAAGGAATATGCCAGGGAGCGGCTTAAGCTGATCAACTGGGAGAAAAATGATCCCCGCAGCGGACCGGGTGACCCCTACCCTTTTGAAGGCAAAAAGAATCCCTGGCAAAGTCTCTTGTCAGTTCTAAATTCCAAGGCGCCAGCCGAAGAATTTTCCAGCCTGGACCAGGAAAATATCAAGGCGAATTTCTTTGTCGGCACGACTTCAATCCAAGCCTGCGACCTGGAGGGCTGGGTGGTGTCGGTCACGCCCAGTGGCGGCTGGATCCCGGCCTGCATCGCCGGTAACACCGGGGTCGGCATGAGTCAGCGGGCGCAGAGCTTCGTGCTCGATGAAAAAGAAAACCCCTTCAATATCATCGCCCCGGGAAAACGGCCGCGCGCCACCCTGACCCCCAGCCTGGCCCTGAAAGACGGCAAGCCATTTCTCTCCTTTGCTGTCCAGGGCGGAGACACCCAGGACCAAAACATGCTGCAATTTTTCCTGAACGTGGTTGAATTCGGCATGAATGTGCAGGAGGCCTGTGAGGCGCCGAACATCATTAGTTACCAAATGAAAAACTCCTTCGACAATCACGAAAGCCTACCGGGGAAACTGACGCTCAACGACCAAATCCCGGTCTGGGTGCGCTCGACCCTGAGCAAAATGGGCTATAAAATCGATTACCTCAAATACACGTCCGGCCCGATTAATGCCATGTTTTTCGATTGGCTGCACGGCACTTTCTGGGGCGGATCGAGCAATTACGGCGAGGACTACGGCATCGCCTGGTGAAAAATAATTCAGCCGCTGGGAGCAGACGCTTACAGCCATTGACATTCATGGGCAATTTTCTTAAAGTGCTGATATGAAAGCAGCAACGCCGAAATTCATGCGAATTGTATCGGGTCTTACGGCCATAATTGGAGCTTTGGTCCTTTTTATGGCTACCATGCTTGCATTCGACAAATACCGGGAAAAACTGATCTATCAACCATTGCGGCCGGCCAATGATACCCTGCTGGTTTCGGCAAAGTATCCGCAAAAAATCAGGGATTCCGTATTATTGCTGGAGATTAAAATCAGCGCTAAAAAAACCCCCAGCAAAGCCGCTATCATTTGGAATGGACGTGAAATTGACAATATCCAAGCCTATGGCCATCATTTTATTAAAATTCCCAGGGAATTGTTTCGGCGTGAAGGAAACATCCTGATGTTGCAAGGCATACCGGCCGCTGCTACGGTGGCTATTCTGGAAATAAAGAATTTATATGGCTTTTCAACAGGTTTGTTAAAATCAGTCATGGTTCTTCCCAATTCGCCAGCGGTAAAACGTTTGCCATGGCCATTGGCGACGCTTTTAGCGCTGATACTGTTGTTTTTTCCAATATTTGTACCGGGAGCCATGTCGCTAACATCAGGAAACCGATTGCTGCGCTATGCAGCTTGGATTATCATTGTTTTTTTTCTTGCCATATTGGCATTACCTCTGTTCGTTTCAGGCCAAATTTTTCTGGGATTAGGCACAACCTTGATACTGCTCACTGCGCTTCTATTTCCGGGTCTTTGGTGTGTCCTGCGGTGGGCTGCAGTTTTTTTTAAATCCCGAGTATTGCCTTGGATTAAAACGAGATCTCTGCACATGCATTTGAGACCATGGCAATGGCGGCTGCTGGGCGGTCTGGCATTGGCAGCCATATTCATTTTTTTCTCAGTTCACAGGCAACGCTATGTAGGCGCAGCCGATTGGTACGGATACTATGCCGAGTCGCTGCTGTTCCGGCAAGGCCAGTTGACCATGAAAACCGCTTTTTCTCCCGAGCAATATCCGGCGTTTGCCCCCCTTGGCTTCTATGCGGTGGGAAACAAAATAATCCCCCAATATCCGCCTGGATTTCCCCTGCTCCTTGCCTTGTTCGGTCTGTTGAGGCTGGAATTCTTTGTCAACGCCCTGTGCGGGGTACTGACAATATTGATTTTATACTTGATCCTAAAAAATTCGGTTGGTCGCGGTATGGCCCTATTATATACTTTGCTGTGGACTTTTTTCCCGGTGACCATGTGGTTCAGCATAAGAATGATGAGCGATCTGGTAGCGACACTATTCATCCTCCTTACTTATTATTTTTTCACGCGCAACAAAATATTCTGGTCCGGGGTGGCTTTCAGTTATGCAGTAGCAGTCCGGCCATCCGCTGTATTGTTTTTTGTTATTTTTCTGCCACTGCTTTTTAAAAAGAAAAAATTCTGGCGTTTCTGCTTTTCCAGCGCTATTATCGGGAGCCTATATGGACTTTACAACTGGACCGTTTTCGGCAAACCATGGCTGACTGGGTATGGGAGTTTTTCTCATGATTTGCTGCACACGGTTTTCTTGCACCATTTTATTTATTACGGCAAAACCATTTTTATTCTCATGACACCATTGTTGATCATTCCAGCGCTACTGCCCATGGTGCGCCGCAAGCCCCATAGCTGGTTTTACTTTTCCTGGCTGGCTTCGTTCTGGATTTTTTATTCATTCTGGATTGCCGGAGCCGACTCCTGGTGGTATCTGCGCTTTCTGCTTCCCGGATTGCCGGCGCTCTTCATCCTTTCCGCTGTCGGGATGCAGGATATCCGCGAGCGCCTGTTGACCTGGAAGCCGCGCTGGCAACCACTGTTAAATGCCGCGGCTGTCTTGATACTGTTCATCATGCTGCTTTATTTTAACGCCTTTTCAGATCGAAACCTGGTGTTTTCGGTGGACAAGGGAGAAATGTATTACCAGGCATGTAAAAAAATGCAATCAATGGTGCCGCCAAACGCATTGGTGGGAGGCTTGGAAATGAGTGGCCCCATAAGACTCTATGCCGGCTTGGAGTCTTTTCGTTGGGATCACCCTCAAAGCCTCAAGCTTATTCACGATTTTTTAAAAAAAGGCCGTCCACTATATCTGCTTATAGAACCATGGAATAAGCAGCACCCGGCCATTGAAAAAATCGCAAAGACTTTCTTTCTAAAATATATAGCCCTAATGCCGGATCTTATGGGAACGCATTTATCTCAGGTTTGTTTGCGGGAGGAATAACCCGGTCACACAGAATTTTATGTTTGCAGTAAGCTGTGATACAATCATTTTTTGACTCCAGAACATTCGTCAAAGGCTAGCAAATGAAATTGAGCATAATAATCCCGGTTTACAACGAGCGCCAAACCATCGAGCAAATATTGGCTGCGGTTGCAGCAAGTCCGGTCAAAGAAAAAGAAATCATTGTGGTTGACGACTTTTCGCGCGACGGCACACGGGAGCTGTTGCCGGGGTTGACTGGCAAATATTCCAAACTTGTTCTGCACGATAAAAACCAGGGCAAGGGAGCAGCTATCCGCACGGGATTAAAGGAGTCCACCGGAGAAGTAGTGATCATCCAGGATGCCGATCTAGAATATGATCCCAATGATTATGTCCGACTGCTCGAGCCGATTGAAAAAGGACAAGCCGATGTGGTGTATGGTTCCCGCTTTCTGGGCAAAGATGGTTTCGCCCACGCGCCGCACCGTCTGAACCGTCTGGCGAATCATTTCCTTACCGCCTTTTCCAACCTGCTTTCAGGATTCAGCCTCACCGATATGGAAACCTGCTATAAAATGATGCGCAGAGAAATTGTAGCGAAAATCACTCTGGAGGAAAATCGTTTCGGTTTTGAGCCGGAAATTACCGCCAAGTTGGCCAAACTAAATATCCGTCTGCTGGAAATCCCAATCTCCTATCACGGGCGCACCCACGGTGAAGGCAAGAAAATCGGCTGGACAGACGGTTTGCGCACGCTTTATTCTATTGTGAAATACAACTGGTTCCGCTGATATTTTTTGCTATTTGTTTTTTTCGATTTTTTCCAATCCCCCGCTTATAATGAATTCCCTGACCTGGCGCAGGGCCCGGGCACGGTGGGAAACACGGTTTTTTTCTTCCAGACTCATTTCGGCAAAAGTTTTTTCCAGCGGCGGGTAATAAAAGAGCGGATCGTAGCCAAAGCCATGGCTCCCCTTTTTTTCACGTAAAATTTCGCCGCGGACCAAACCGGTAAATGACTTAAGGGGATGGCCGGCGCGCGACAGGCACACAACCGAAACAAATCGGGCCCGGCGGTCTTGGCTATCCATCAATTCGGCCAGCAGTTTGGCGATGCGTTCATCATCACTGGCTCCGGCTCCGGCGTAGCGCGCGGAAAAAACACCGGGGCGGTTTTCCAAGTCCATGACCTCCAGTCCTGAATCATCGCCCAAAGTATCCAAGCCGGTCAAGCGGCTGAAAAAATCGGCTTTCAGGCGGGCATTTTCCAGGAAAGTCGTTCCGGATTCATCCACATCAGCTTGCACATCTGCTTCGGTCAGCGAGAGGAGGCGTATGGGGAGTTGTTTTTCCTGGAGACAACTTTGGATTTCGCGTTTTTTACCCAGGTTGCGTGTGGCCAGCAGCAGGGTGATCATAAGTTCTCGGAAAGGATTTCCTTGACCCCCTGCAGGAGCATGACTTTTTCGACAAAATCGCGGTTTTTGTTTTCCGAAGTGTTGAAAATGATTTCAATTTCATAGCCGTCGCCCTTGCGGTTCAGGCGGGCGCTGGTATACCTGATGCTCAGTTCGCTCAATACCTTGCGGATATCAACCAACAGAGACGCTTTTTCTTCGGTGCTGATCAGGTAGACATAAATCTGCTTCTGTTTTTCAAGGTAATTTAATAAATATTTAAACACAGTCAGGACAATGACCACGAAAATCGCGACCATAAAAGCGACTAAATAAAATCCGCTGCCTACGGCAATACCGATGGCGGCCACAGTCCAAATAGTGGCGGCGGTGGTCAGACCGTGGACTGCGAATCGGGCCTGAATAATGGCTCCGGCTCCCAGAAAGCCAATTCCGGAAACGATCTGGGCCGTCAAGCGGGCCGGATCGCCTCCTTGCCCCATGGCGGCGATTTTAAATGACAGGATGGTGAGCAGGGCGCTGCCGATGGCGATTAAAATATTAGTCCGCAAACCGGCTTCCTTGTGCGACAACTCCCTTTCCATACCGATTATTCCTCCCAGCGTCGCCGCCAGAAGAATTTTTAAAAAGATATCCATTCCCATATTTTCACCTCAACCAAAAGGCAATAATAAAAATAACCAGTAAAAAAACGGTATAAATGGCGAAATACGGATTCTTGAGCAGTTTTTCCGGTTCTTCGGCTACATCGCGGTCCTGGATCGATTTGACCATGAAAAAAATCAAGTAGAACAAAATGAACGGCAGTGCGTATAAAAAAGTTTTCAGCTTCAACAGTATGGCAAAAAGGATAAACATAGCCAGAAACAGCAGGCCGTTGACGGTCATGAAAGCCACCAAACCGCGGACACTGTAGCGGTTCAAAGACAGCCGGTATCCCGAAGATTCTTCAGCGGTCAGGAATTTTTTTTCAGCCACTCTTTTGCCGACCATCAGGAAATTGCCAAATGCCCACCAGGCAAGCAGCAGGCTCAGGGGAGGAAATTGCGCCGCCAGCACATACCAGCCGATCAGGAAACGAATCGGATTATTGGCTGATTCCAGGATAGAATCGAGATAGGGAACATCTTTCATGCGTAAAGGCGGGACATTGTATAAAATCCCGGCCAGCAACAGGGCGCCCAGGCTCAAAACAAAGGCCTGGGTATAAAGCATACGCGCCAGAACCAGGGCGGCAATCACCAGCAGCACCCAGCCAATGAGCAGCACTTTGGCACTGATCTTGTTCTGGACCAGAGGACGGTGTTTTTTCCCGGGGTGAAAGGCGTCAAATGGGGCATCGGTGATTTCATTGATAATATAATTGGCAGTAGAAATCATCCAGGTTAAAAAAAAAGCCAAGATGATCTTCAAAATCGCGGACGCTATCAACATGGAACGTATCCCGGCGGGATTGACGAGAAAAACGGCCGTAAAACCGACAATGATGGCCATGCTGCGCGGCCAGCGGCCCAGCCGCAGCGAGGCAATGTAAAGACTACTTTTTCTTTTTTCTGGCATATATTTCCCAGGAATCAAACAATTGTAATTTGCAGTGTAGCTTTTTCAGCGGCTTTTGTAAAGCCTGTCCTTTGCACCATGGCAACAGCCTGGTCAGCAGATAATAAAGGGAAAAATTCCAGGCAAATCTTTTTTTTAAAATGATTTCAAAGCCATGTTTTTCCAAAAGCCAGCGTAGGGAATCAAGATTGAAAAAATTGATATGGGCGATGCGGTAATGCCACCACCTGCCAGCCATGATTCTAGCCGCCCAACTGGCGATATCCGGAGTGACAATCACCAGCAGGGCGTCAGGGGTTAGCAGCGGTTCCAAAGCTGATAGAAACGAGTCGGGATCGGCCATATGTTCCAGCACGTCGAGCAAGGTGATGACCCTGAATTTCTCGCTGGCGGTGAATTGCTCCACGGTGCCGCAAAACAGCTTCAAGCCGTAAAGTTTCTCGGCGTCAGCCACCAGGGCCGCTGAGGGCTCGATGCCTGTTACCCTATAGCCGGCGTTCCGGGCCAGGTTCAGGAAAATGCCGCTGGCCGCACCGACATCCAGCAGCAGGGAACCCGGCGGCGCATATAAACGCACCCTTCTCAAAATAGTGGAAAAATTTCGGCCGCGCCCCTCATCTTCCTGGCTGTACTCTTCATCAGCCAGAGCCGCGTAAAATTGCTCGATCGCGCCTTGAGCCGGAGCCGGATTGGCAAAGACAAAACCGCAGTTCCGGCAGGAGAAAAAAGTCCAGCGCGAGCCGTAATGGCTGTCGGTGATCTTGAAATCAGCGGCGCTGATCTTTTCCGGCGTCACCGTCCCTTTTATAAAAAGCGAAATTTGCTGACTTTGGCAAAGAGGGCAACGATCAATGGCAGCAAGCTTCATCGTTTTTTCTTGGGGTCGACAAGCTCAACGCTCACCACCGGGATGCGGTCCGGTTGGAAAAAAAATTTTCTTTTCCAGAAATCGAGGGCTGATCGATAATACTCGACCGCCTTGATGCCGCGTATGCCGTGGCGCTCGCCCGGATACACCATGAGTTCGGTTGTTTTTCCCAGGTCCAACAGGCCGTTCAACAATTGCAGGGTATTCTGCATGTGGACGTTGTCATCCATGCTACCGTGGGTCAAACGCAAGCCGCCACGGTAGGTCTGCAAATGGGACAGCACCGATGCCTGGCGGTAGCCTTCAGGGTTTTCCGTCGGCAGGTCCATGTATCTTTCCGTGTATACCGAATCGTAGAGCGACCAGTCGCTGACCGCGAAATCGGCAATGCCGCAAGCGAATGAGTCGGGAGCCGCGGCCAGGGCCAGGGCGGCGACATAGCCGCCGTAGCTACCGCCGGTGATACCGATCTTATTCCCATCCACGAATGGCAGGGTGCGCATATAAGAGGCAGCGCTGCAATAATCGGCGATCTCCCATTTTCCCAGGCAGCGGTGCATGGCTTCCGTCCCCTGCTTGCCGAAATGGCCCGCACCGCGGTGGTCCACTTTCAGCACGATGATCCCCTGCTGGGCCAGGAAATAATCGTCCAGACGGCGGGGGAAAGCGTCGCTGACCGAGCGGCTGCCAGGGCCGCCGTAAATGGAAAACACGACCGGATATCGTTTTTCCATCTTGAAATCCGGGGGCAGGACCCAGACAGCTGGCAATTGCAGGCCGTCGCCGGTCGGGATTTTAAAGATCTCCACTTTGCCCAGGGCGACGCGCCGCAGGGCCGGAGTAGCGCTTTCGCCCAAGCGGCGCATTACGCGGCCGTCGCGGCCGCACAGCTGCAGCAGCGGGGGCTGCTGCAGGGAGGAAAAGCGGTCGAGAAAATAGGAACCCGCTTTGGAAAAGGTCGCGCCATGGCTGCCTTCCAGACGGGTCAGGCGCTGCAGGGATCCGCCGTGCAGGCTCGCCTGGTACAGATCGATCCGGGTTGAATCTTCCTTGTCGGCGGTGATAAATGCCAGCCCTTTTTTTTCATCCACGAATTCGATCTGGTTCACCGACCATTTGCCGCTGGTGATCATCTTTTCCACGCCGCTCGCGTTCACACAGTACAGGTGATTCCAGCCGCTCTTACTGCTGAGCAGCAGAAAGCCTCCGCCTGGCAAAGGGTGAAAATCAGCGGCACCCAGGAAATCCACCCAGGTTTTTTGTTTTTCCCGATAGACCTGGCGCAGTTTTTTTCCGGCCAGCGTGTATTCATGGACCTGCAATTCGTCCTGGCCGCGGTTCAGCCATTGCAAATAGAATCTTTTTCCGTCCGGGGTCCAGGCCAGAAAGGTCAGGTAATGGTCTACTTCGGCGGGGAAAGCGATCCAGTCCGTATGCCGGCTGGCCAGCTCGATCACGCCTATTTTCACGGCCGGATTGGGAAAACCGGGTTTGGGATAACGCTGCATTTCCAAACGGCCATAAACCCCGGTCGCATCGAAGAGCGGGAACTGCGGCACCCGGCTCTGGTCAAAGCGTAGGAAGGCGATCTTCCTGCCGTCAGGGCTCCAATAAAAAGCCCGGTAGCGGCTCCCCCGCCCCAGGATCTCCTCATAATAGACCCAGGAAGCGTAGCCGTTGAGAATTTCTTCACTGCCATCAGAGGTTAACTGAGTGGCAATGCCGCTGGCTGTATCACTGACATACAAATTTCCATTTAGAGTATAGGCCAGATAGGACCCGTCAGGCGAAAAACAGGGATTTTGCTCCGCTCCCGCAGTCGTGGTCAGGCGACGCAGCAGACCGTTTTTTTTTTGAAAGAGGTATATATCACCTTCATGGATGAATGCCAACTGTGAATAATCCGCTGTCTGGTCGAAGGGTTTCAACCAATCCATAACGGCCGGGGCTTTTTTTTTGGCCATTTCAGGATCCAGTAACACCAAAGAGTGCCCGCTGCGGACATCAACCAGGTAAATTTTCCCGGAGCGTGTTTCTGTATAATGGCTGTCATCACACCAGCCGGCGATTTCCGGCAGCGGGCGCAGGAACGCTTCGCCCCGGTTCAGATAGACCTGTTCAAAAGTCAATTTTTCTGATTGTTCAGCATTCAGGCAGAATGAGCAAAGAATAAAAACTAAAACAAATATCTTCATCGGACCTCCATAAAAACAAATCGTACCAATATTTTAAACCGAATCCACACCGAATGGCTTTGAGGATTAAATGACAAAGTTATCGGGAATTTCCATGTCCTTGGGAATGACGACAATGCTATCCACTATGTTGTAGCGGTCATGGACAAAATTCACCAGGCCTTTTTCATTCAGGATGCGCACCCCGTCGCCGATGCGGACATTCTTGTCCAAGATCGCGTTGCGGATGGTGCAGTTCCTCCCGATCCCGACCTGGGAGCGACGACGTTTGGCGTTTTCCGCTTTTTCTTCCAGGCTTTCATAATAATCGGCCCCCATCATGACCACCCGTTCCAGGTAGGAATTGGCACGGATGACAGAACGGATGCCGATGACAGTATTGGCCAATTTGCTGCCCTCAATGATCGAACCCTCAGAGATCAGCGAATAATGAATGTCGCAGTTTTCGATCTTGGAGCCGGGCAAAAAACGCTTGCGGGTGTAAATCGGAAACGTTTCGTTGTAAAAATCGAAACGAGGGAAGGGGTTGGCAAAATCCAGGTTGGCATTGAAAAAGGCCTTGATGGTGCCGATATCCTCCCAGTAATCTGGGAACACGTAGGCGAAGACCTGGTGGTCGGCGATGGAGTCGGGGATGACCTCGCGCCCGAAATCCTCCTTGACATTGTGTTCCAGAAGATCGATCAGTACGTCTTTTTTGAAAATATAAATGCCCATGGAAGCGATGTAATTCAGTTTTTTTTTATCCAGGCCCAAGTATTCATCAGGCGTGAACAACTCATCCAAGAGCGCCGTTGTTTTAGGCTTTTCCACAAAACGGATAATCCGCCGATGGTCATCGATTTGCAAAATGCCGAATTCACCGGCCTGTTCGCGTAAAACCGGCTTGACAGCAATTGTGATATCGGCTTTTTTCTCCTTGTGGTAATTCATGAAGTCGCGCAAATTGATCCGGTACAGCTGGTCACCGGAAAGGACCACCACGGTACTGGCTTTCTGATTTTTGATGTAGTGAATGTTTTTACGCACGGCATCGGCTGTTCCCTGGTACCAGTTCGAATCTTCAATGGTTTGCTGGGCGGCAAGAATTTGCAAAAATCCGTCTGTGAAACCGTCGAAGCGGTAGGATTGCGCGATATGGCGGTGCAAAGAAGCGGTGTTGAACTGGGTCAGGACCATGATTTTCCTGATGTTCCAATGCAGGCAATTGGAAATGGGAATATCGATCAGGCGGAACTTGCCGCCGATGGGAACCGCCGGCTTGGCACGGTATTTGGTCAATGGATAAAGCCGGGCCCCCCGGCCACCGCCAAGTATAATCGCCAGAACATCTTTCATGCTCAACTCCTGTCGCCAAGCGGGCCGCTTTTATTTTCCGGTTTCATAATAAATAGCCCGCAGTAAATTGTCAAGCATATTAGACTGCTTCGAGCTTACCCCCATGCAAAAGATATTTCCTGCCGGTCAGGGCCGCCAACTGGGAGTTGTGAGTGGCAATGATGGCGGTGAGCCCGCGTTCACGAATCATTTGTTTGAATACCTGAAATACGGTTTCCCCGGTCTTCCAGTCCAGGCTACCAATGGGTTCGTCGGCCAGCAACAGGCGTGGGGAGTTAATCAGGCTGCGGGCGATGGCTGCCCTTTGTTTTTCTCCGCCCGATAACTGGTAAGGCATGACCGCGAGTTTTTCACCCAAACCGACTTCGCGGAGCAAATCACTGGCAACGGCAAAAGCTGAATCCCGCTGAAAAGATTGGATCAACGCGGGCGCGGCCACATTTTCCAATACTGTCAGTTCGGGCATCAGGTAATGGAACTGGAACACAAAACCAATGTCGCGGTTGCGGTAGGCGGCCAATCGTTTGCGGCTGAATGCCGCGATATCATCGCCGGCGAAACACACCGCCCCGTTATCGGGACGATCCAGTGAACCCAGCAAGTGCAACAGGGTGCTTTTCCCCGAACCCGAAGCGCCGGTGACGGCCACCAGGCTCCCCTGCTCAACCTGCAGGCAGAGGTTTTCCAGAATGACCAGTTTATTTTTATCGGGCTGGATGAAGCTTTTCTCAAGATCTGCAGCTTCCATAATAATTGCGGCCATGATTCCTCCAGATTAACGGGCGTGCGGCCACACATTTACCACCTTGTGCAAACGTGACAGCCAGTATTCATTCAAATTCTCAATCCTGACCCAGCCGCCGGCATTGGGAGCGTGGATAAAACGTTCATTGCCCATGTAGATAGCCGAATGCCAGATTCTCTTCAATTTAAAAACCAGAATATCGCCCGGGGCGGCGTGTTTTAATTTGATGGCTCCAATCATCCGGGCTTGCTCCCGGGCATTGCGCGGCACCTTAATGCCAAAACAATCGTAGACGTAAAATACCAGTCCGCTGCAGTCAAAACCGTCGATATCAACTCCGCCAAACCGGTAAGGAATTCCGACCAGGTTTTTGGTCAGCTCCACGATCTGCCAGCGCACCATCCCCTGTTGCGGTTCGCTGCGCATTGCACAAAATAAAAAGGATAGAACAATTAATGGCAAAAGCCATACCCGGTTCTTAAACAACCACGGTTTTTCTTGTTCTACTTTCAAAAGCCGCCTTCCTTATAAAAAAAATAAAACCCACAGCAAATGATATGCGAAAGGGGGGACTCGAACCCCCAGGCCTCGCGGCATCAGATCCTAAGTCTGACGTGTCTGCCAGTTCCACCACTTTCGCGCCGAAAAAAAAATACCATTATTCGGATTCACTGTCAAATAAGCGCCGCCATGCGTCATTGAGCGGGAAAAGATAAATCAGCAAAAAATTGACAATAAAAAAGGGTTTTGCTATGGTATGAATAAGTTTTTCTTTAAGGAGACAGGAATGTCAAAAAAAATATTATCTGTAAAAATAACCGCCATGGGCGTACTTCTGATTCTGGGCCTGCTGGGCATCGCCTGGCAAGTTGGCTGCCGGATGCAAACCCAGGAAACAAAAAAAAAGGAGCTCGGAAAACTTGATAAAATCAAGAAAGCCGGCAAAATCATCATTGGCACCAGCGCTGACTACCCGCCCTACGAGTTTCGCCTGCTGCCCGAAATAGAAGACGATATCGTGGGCATTGACATCGACATCGCCGAGGCCATCGCCGCCGACCTTAACGTGAAACTTGAAATCAAAAATATTGTTTTCAACAATTTGTTTAACGAGCTTACCGCTGAAAATATCGATCTAATCTTAGCCGGCCTGGCTCCCACTGAAAACCGCCAAAAAATCGTTGATTTTTCCATCCCCTATTATCAGGCAATCCAAAACATGCTGATTCGGGTCAAGGATAAAGAAAAGATCAAGTTGCTGGAAGACCTGCGCGGTAAAAATGTCGGTACCCAGACGGGATCTATTCAGGAAGACATGGCTAGGAGCATGATCGTCAGTGCCACTTTCGTCACCCGACCCACCATCCAACAATTGATCGACGAACTGGCAAATGAAAAACTGGATGCCGTGATTTTGGAAAAACCGGTGGCCGACACCTATGTATTCAAAAACAAAAATTTTCTGAATTTAGAATGCAATTCCGATCGCACACCGCTGGGTTCTGCCGCGGCGGTGAAAAAGGGCAACGCCGACCTCCTCGACCGCGTCAACCAGATACTGGAAAGGTTAATCAAGGAAAATAAGATCAACCAGTTCGTTCAGGACGCCAAGGTCTTCACCGACAAAATTTAATCCCAAACTTAAACTGCTTCCAGTTTTCAACATATATGTATTTAAAAAAATCAGCAGCGGACACAATCAGCAAGGAGCTAAGTGGATAATGATCAGCCTGCAGAACATCGGATTAACGTACAACGATAAAAAAATATTTGATCATATTTCCTGGATGATAACTGAAAAAAGCCGCATCGGCTTGGTCGGCGATAACGGCACCGGCAAAACCACCCTTTTCCGGACCATAAAGGGGGAAACGTCTTTGGACAGCGGCACCAGCGAAATCCCCAAAAACAAACGCATCGGTTATTTGCCGCAGGACCTGGTGGAGCTCGATCCCCTGCCTGTTCAGGATTACCTGAAAAGGAAAACCGGCCAGGAAGAACTGGAAAAAAACATCAAAAATTTTGAGGAGAAAATCGCCAGCAACGACCACCGTCTGGCCGAATATGAAACCATCCTTAATAAATTCGACGCCGCCAGCGAAGCTTTCCACCTTCAGGACGGCTACGGTTTCGATGCCCGGGCCCGGCGCATTCTCAAAGGCCTGGGTTTTGCCAATGACGATTACTCTAAAAACTGCCGTGACTTTTCCGGCGGCTGGAAAATGAGGATCTTTCTGGCTGTCATCCTTTTGGCCAATCCGGAAATCATGCTCCTGGACGAACCGACAAACCACCTCGATACCGAGAGTATGGAATGGCTGGAAAATTATCTGAAAAACTACGGCGGCACCCTGCTGACCATTTCTCATGACCACATGTTTCTGGATAAAATGGTCAATCAAATCGCCGAACTCGGCAGAGGGAAAATCACCATTTATAAAGGCAATTATTCTCATTATCTGGCGGAAAAGGAACGCAAAACCGCCACCCTGCAAAAGCAGCGGGAATTGCAAAAAACCGAGATCAAACGCATCCAAACCTATATTGACCGTTTCCGGGCCAAGGCCAGCAAGGCTTCCGAAGTGCAAAGCCGTGTCAAGCAGCTGGCAAAATTCGAACTGCTGCCCGAACAGGAGACGGCAAAAAAAGTGCACTTCCGCTTCCCGCAAGCCCAACGCAGCGGCAAGGAAGTGATCATTGTCCGCGACCTGGCCAAAACTTATGGTCAAAAACAGGTTTTTTCCGGAATCAATTTCACCATTTACCGCGGTGAAAAAATCGCCCTGCTGGGGATCAATGGCGCCGGGAAATCGACTTTGGTCCGTATTTTAGCCCAAAATGAAAAACCCAGCCAGGGTTCGCTGCAATTGGGCTATCAGGTCAAGCTGGCTTTTTTTTCCCAGGAAAGTGAGCAAAACGTGAATTACGAGCGCACAATCTGGGAAGAAGTTCAAGCCCTTGACAGCCCGAGCACGGACCTGGAAAAACGGAACCTGCTGGGCGCCTTCCTGTTTTCCGGCGCCGCTATCCATAAGCCGGTAGCTGTCCTTTCCGGGGGCGAAAAAAGTCGCTTGGCCCTGATTAAAATTCTCCTCCTGGACAGCAACTGCCTGATTCTGGATGAGCCGACCAATCACCTTGATTTGAAAACCAAGGATATTTTTCAAAACGCTCTTCAGCACTATTCTGGGACCATTGTCCTGGTTTCCCATGACCGTTTTTTTCTGGATCAGTTGGTGCAGCGTGTTTTTGAAATCAGAGACGGGGATTTGCATGAATATACCGGCAATTATTCCTATTTCGTGCAAAAGCGTGAACAGGAAATCGCTGCCGCCGTTATCCCTGAAAACACCCCGGACCCGAATCATTCTCAGGCAGTTACTGAGCCGGTTGCGGGCAAATGGGCCTTTAAATCCAAGGAGCAGCGCCGCCAGGAAGCCGAGGCCAGGAACCGGCGGGGGGAAATAAAAAAGGATATTAAAAAGGAATTGCCGGCGCTTGAATTGGAAATCGCAGGATTGGAAAGACTGAAAACGCGGAACCAATTATTGCTGTGCGATCCCGAAGTTCTCAAGGAGTCAAAGCGCATCAAACCACTGATGTTGGAATTGAACATGGCGACCCCCCGCCTTGCTGAACTCTACCGCCGTTGGGAAGAACTGACCCGGCAGTTGGAAAAAGTTGATTCAATGGATTTATGATGGCCTCCCATTTGAAAAAATTATTATTTTAGGGTAAAATAACAAATGGCAAACAAATACATCCTTGCAATCAACCCTGGTTCCACTTCAACCAAAATTGCGATTTTTTTGGGTGAAGATAAAATTCTCAGCCAGAACATTTCACATACGGCTGAAGAATTGGCCCCTTTTCAAAAAATCATCGACCAGCACAAATTCAGGGAAAAGGTCATTCTCAATTTTCTTGAGGAAAACAAATTCGCTGTCAACCTGCTGGCGGCGATAGTCGGCCGGGGCGGACTGCTGAGCCCCATGGCATCGGGTACCTACTTGGTCAATGACGAAATGATCGATTTTTTGAAAAACAACAAAATGGAGCACGCTTCCAACCTGGGAGCTTTGCTGGCCAGTGATATCGCCAGGATCATCCCGGTCGATGCCTTCATCGTCGACCCGGTGGTGGTGGATGAAATGGCGGATATCGCCAGGATCACCGGTTTGCCAGAGATCCGCCGCATCAGTATTTTTCACGCCCTGAACCAGAAGGCGGCGGCCCGTGAAGCGGCTAAAAAACTAGGCCGGCCTTATGAAAATTGTCGGCTGATCGTCGCCCACCTGGGCGGCGGCATTTCCATCGGTGCCCACCTCAACGGCCTGGTAGTCGATGTCAACAACGCTCTGAACGGCGACGGGCCTTTCGCGCCCGAGCGCGCCGGTTCCTTGCCCAGCTGGAGCCTGATCGAACTGGCGCTTTCCGGCAAATACGATGCGGCTGCACTGAAAAAAAAGATCACCGGCAAGGGCGGCATCGTCGCCCACCTCAACGTCAATGACATGAGAAAAGTGGAAGAAATGGTCAAGGCCGGCGACCGCGATGCGATCCAGATTTTTGAAGCCATGGCCTACAACGTGGCCAAGGAGATCGGCTCGCTGGCCCCGGTGCTGGAAGGTCGGATCGATGCCATCGTTTTGACCGGCGGCATCGCCTACGACGAGTATTTCGTCGGACTCATCCGCCGCCGCGTCGAATTTCTGGCCAAACTGATCATCCTGCCCGGAGAAGACGAAATGACGGCGCTGGCCCAGGGAGTCCTGCGCGTGCTGAATGGAGAAGAAGCCCCGAAACATTGGACATATTCAGGAGGAATGAAATGAATCCGATGAGAAAGCTGAGCGAAATCGAAAGCCTGGTCAAAACAAAGAAAAATTCCAAAATGGCTGTAGCCTACGGCCAGGACGATGACACCATCCTGGCCGTCAAGCGGGCTGTCGAGAACAAGATCGTCGATGCCATCATGGTCGGTGACGAAAAGGTCATCCGCGCCGTTTGCGCCAGGCTAAAGATCGACCCGGACCTATTCGAGATCGTCAATGAGCCCGACGAGAAGAAGAGCGGCGACAAGGCCGTGCGCCTGATCATCGAAGGCAAGGCTCAGATATTGATGAAGGGCCTGATCTCCACGCCCTATTACCTGAAGCCCATCCTGAACAAGGACTACAACCTGGTGGCCAAGGACGGCGTCCTTTCCCACACGGCGATTCTGGAAATTCCGACCTACGACAAGCTGCTGCTGGTTTCCGACGTGGCCATGATCCCCTATCCTGACCTGAACCAGAAAGTGCAGATGATCAATTACAATATCAAGATCGCCGCCAAACTGGGGATCGAAAATCCCAAGGTGGCCATCCTGGCGGCCAACGAAAAGGTATCGGACAAGATGCCCTGCACCATGGAAGCAGCGGTCATCTCCAAGATGGCCGAGCGCAAGCAGATCAAAGGCGGGATCATCGACGGGCCATTAGCCCTGGACGTGGCCATTTCCAAGCACGCCCTGGAGGTCAAGGGATTGAAATCGCCGGTGGAAGGCTACGCCGACATCCTGATCATGCCCAACATCGAGGCGGGCAACATCTTTTACAAGGCGACCACCCTGCTGGCCAAGGGCATGCTGGCCGCGGTGGTCACCGGCGCTCCCTTCCCGGCCATCCTGACCTCGCGAGCCGACGACGACGATTCAAAGTATTATTCGATAGTTTTAGCGGCAGCACTAGTTTAAGAGTTAAAGAGTTTAAGGGTTAAAGTGTTAAAGCGAATAAAAAAACGCAACAATTCTTTTTTATTTCTTAACCCATCAACCCATTGACTCTTTAACCCTTCAACAGTTTTATTCCTCGTCTCCACCCGGACCCATCTGTTTTTCCTCGTAACCGGCCGGAATTTGGAAGAATGAAGCCGAGAAATTCTTGCTGCCTATGGAGAGAACTTCCATGGTCTGGCGCATTTTTTCCTTGGCAATGCCCTTTTTATCAATCGCGGTAGTAACCGTGATCATTTTCAAGGGGAACCCGGCCTCGGCTTCGGCTTTCATCTGCTTGGCGATCAGGGCATCGAGATCTTCAAAGCCGGTTTTGAAATCGCGTTTACGGAATGCCTCGCCCACCTCCGTGATGCCTTTGATCTGGGTGGACGACCAGACTTCCTTTTCGCTGCGTTCATGGCTTTTGCTTTTGATGAAGGCGATTTTCACTTCCATGTCGTATTCACTGAGTATTTTCCGATGCAGGCAGGGATAACCAAGGATGGTTTCGTTAGCCAGTTTTTCAATCGAAGCCTGGGGATTTTTGATCTTGATTTTTATCAGTTTGCCTGCAACACCTGTCATTTGGAAAATGGCGTTTAACGGCAGCCGTGAGTATGTCTTTTCGGCGGGATTCACCATATAGAGAACGCTGTCCTCAGCCTTGAACAGCCAATAAGAGCCCTTCTGGAACATTTCGTTCTCATCGGCCACGCTTTCAAAAACTTGCTTGACATTGCCGCCACTGGCGAATACCTGCATGACGATCGTATTGCTCTGCCCCTTGGCTTGAGCTTCGGTCACCGTTTTGGTCCGCCATTCGATTCCGGCGAAAGCGGTCATGGTAAAAATAACAAGCAAAATTACGATGAATGATCTTTTCATGGGGTTCCTCCTTGGATTTATAAAAGCATTATATAGTGTTTCTATCGGTTTGAAAAGAACTTTTAAAAAATCCCAGTATGCCAACATATCTTGATCCCCCCTGACCCCCCTTGTGTAAGGGGGGAAGGAAGATGAGGAAGAATCAGAAATTGAGATTTACTTTTTAGCGATAATGCAGTTTTTTTACCCCCTTTACTTAAGGGGGGTAGCGAAGCCGGGGGGATAATGATTTGTTTTGTCACGCATCACGAAATGACTACAGTCTTGATATTCACAAATTCCTTGATGCCGTAATGGGACAGCTCGCGGCCGAAGCCAGACCTTTTGACGCCGCCAAAGGGCAACCGCGAGTCAGATTTGACCAGACCATTGATAAAAACCATGCCCGCTTCAATAGCAACAGCCAATTTTTCTGCTTGGTCCAGGTCACGTGTCCAAATACTGGCTCCCAGGCCGAAAGGGGTGTCGTTCGCTATGCGTACGGCATTTTCCGCGTCGCGAGCGCTGATCAGGGCGGCCACCGGTCCGAACAACTCTTCGTCGTAAGCCGGCATGCCCGGTTGCACGTCGCCCAAAACCGTGGGCTGAAAATAAAAGCCGGGACGGTCGCTCAGCCGCTTCCCTCCAATTAAAATCCTGGCGCCGCGGCGAACCGATTCCTGAACCTGACGTTCGAGTTCATCTACCAAATCGGCCCTGGCCAACGGCCCGAGGTCATTGCTTTCATCAAGGGGATCACCGACTTTCAGGGCGGATACCGCAGCGACGAATTCGGTCTGAAAACGGTCAAGGATTTTCGCCTCGATAATGAAACGCTTGGCGGCTATACAGCTTTGGCCGTTATTGATCATGCGGGCGTTGACGGCTGTCGGCAGGCATATCTCCATGGGGGCATCGGCCAGGACTATGAAGGGATCACTGCCCCCAAGTTCCAGGACTACTTTTTTAAGGTTGCGGCCGGCCTGTTCCGCGACCTGACGCCCGGCCTGCTCACTGCCGGTCAAGGTTACGGCCCGGACCAGCGGGTGGGCGATCAGCGCCGCGACCTGGGCCGAGCCGACGCGCAAGTTGGCGAAAACATGTTCAGGGAAACCGGCCTGGCGGAAAATTTCTTCGATAGCCGTTGCACAGCCCTGCACGTTGGAAGAATGCTTGAGCAGGCAGACATTGCCGGCCATCAGGGCCGGGGCGGCAAAACGAAAAACCTGCCAGAAGGGGAAATTCCAGGGCATTACAGCTAAAATCGGACCCAATGGGTCGAAACGGACATAACTGGCCCCTAAGTCCGTAGCGATAGTTTCAGGGGCAAGTATTTTTTCGGCGTTTTCGGCATAATAGACGCAAACCATGGCGCATTTTTCAATTTCCGCTTTAGCTTGGAGGATGGGCTTGCCCATTTCATCACTCATCAGCCGTGCCAGGTCTTTTTTCTCCTTCTCCAGGATTTGCGCCGCGAGTAGCAGCAGCCGGCTTCGTTCGGAAAATCCTGACCGCCGCCAACCGCAAAAGGCTTCGTGAGCCTTTACGACGTAATCGTCAACCTGCGCCACGGAATGTTCGACCCAGTTTTTTAACAGTTTCCCCGTAGCCGGATTGATTGACTGCAAAGCCATGATTGGTCTCCTATTTCAAGAATTCATTTTTCCGCAAAGATTGAGAATTTCCTCGTACACGCATTTTTCTTCTTGGCTCTGCGCGTCGGAACGCCGCGAAAGGCGGCGGATCTTGACTGTGAATTTCCATTTGAGGTACTTTTTCAGCAGCCACAAGGACAAGGCATGCCCGTGCTTCTGATAAAGATAAAGCTGGCTTTTGCGGTATTCGAGCATGGCACCGGGCAAGGCGGCCAGACTCAGACCACGGTGGTGCCTGACCTTGGCACCACCATAAAAAACGACTTTTTTACCCATGGCCCACATCCGCAGACATAAATCATGATCCTCAAAATAAAGGAACATGTTTTCATCAAATGGCTGCTGCCCGGCAAATATTTCTTTGCGAGTCAAAAGGCAGGCGCCGCTGACCCAGGCTGTTTTTTTTAAAATGCTCTCCCCATGACGCCGGGAAAGTTTCCATTTTTCGAGCACCGGGGCCACGGTTTTTTGATAGAACTCTCCAGGCAGGGAAATTTTCCGGCCGTAAGAAAGCTGAAAAGAGCCGTCAGAATTGAGGAGCATCGGACCAAGAACACCTATTTGCCGGTCATTTTCCAGCACCCGCACCATGGATTCTAAGGCAGTGCCCATGACTTCGGCATCACTATTCAAAAAGAGCAGGTATTCGCCTTTGGCCACGGCAACACCGCGGTTGTTGGCCCAACCGAAGCCGTGGTTGGCCGGGTTGCGGATGACGCGGATATCGTGAAAATAATCGTTGAGAAATTCCCGTACATCGTCAGTGGAATGGTTGTCCACCACGATAATTTCATAAGTGAAGGGCGGCGGATTAGCTTTGAGCGCGTCAATTGCCGTCTTCAGATGGTCAAACTGGTTGAAACTGACAATGATTACCGATAATTTCATCGCTGCCGGGAAACGGTCACTCGAGGATGATTTTTCCGGCATTTCCCGATAGCCCCACTTCGAAGGCGGCCTTAAAGTCTTCCATTTTGAAGTGATGGGTGATCAGCGGTTTCAAATCGACTTTGCCGGAAACCAACAGTGCGTCCATTTGGTACCAAGTTTCGAACATGCGCCGACCATTTATGCCCTGGATAGTCACACCTGGAAAAATGATATCCTTGGCGAAATCCAGGGTGATCGGTTGCGCCGGAATACCGAGCAATGAAAAGCGTCCGTTTTTGCGGATGGAACGGAAACCTTGGGCAATGGCGGCCGGATGTCCTGACATTTCCAGAACAACGTCCACACCCTGGTCACCAGTCATGGCAGCGACGATTTCGGCCGGGTTTTCAACACTGGGATCGATTACGCGGTCGGCCCCCATTTTAAGGGCCAATTCCCGGCGGAAGGGCATGACCTCACTGACCAGCACCAGGGAAGCGCCGGCCGCTTTGCAGACCGGAACAGCCGCGATGCCGATCGGGCCGCCGCCGAGGATGAGAAATGACTTCCCCACTGTGGCTCCGGCCATGACCGTGTGTACGGCGTTGCCGAAAGGGTCATAGATGGCCGCTAATTCGGGATCGATGGTTTTGGGCACACGCCAGAGGTTCGACTCAGGAACAGCCAGGTATTCGGCAAAACAGCCGTCGCCGTCCACGCCCAGGATAATCACGTTTTCGCAGAGGTGGGCGTTGCCGGTACGGCATTGGAAGCATTGATTGCAAACCACATGCATTTCGGCCGTCACCAACTCACCGACCCGGTAATGACGGACATCGCGACCGGTTTCAACAATGGCGCCGTAGAATTCGTGGCCCGTGGTCAGGGGCGGTTTCAGCCGGTTCTGCGACCACTCGTCCCATTTATAAATATGGAGGTCGGTGCCGCAAATGGCCCTTTTGTGAACCTTGATCAACACTTCGTTGGCCTTGATCTCCGGAATGGCGATTTCCCGCATTTCCAGGCCGGGCCCGGTTTGCATTTTTCTCAGCGCTTTCATCTTTCCGGTCATGACGATCTCCTTTTATTTGATAAGCAAATTAAGAACCATCATATAATTTTTAGCGCCCGAATTCAAGTGCTCCGCTTATTCTTTGAATCCCAACTGGTCAAGAAGGAAAGCGTACTGGAAAGCGACTTCCCGCAAACGCAAGAAGCGTCCTGAGGCGCCTCCATGGCCGGCTTCCATATTGATCTTGAGGAGGAGAGGATTGCGATCGGTCTTGGTCACCCGCAGTTTGGCCACCCACTTGGCCGGCTCGAAGTATTGGACCTGGGAGTCGTGCAGGCCTGTGGTCACCAGTAGTGCCGGGTAATCCTTGGCCCGGACGTTGTCGTAGGGCGAGTAGGAAAGCATGTATTCATAGCATTCGGGCCGGTTAGGATCGCCCCACTCATCATACTCGGCCGTGGTCAGCGGGATGCTTGCATCGAGCATGGTGGTGATCACGTCGACAAAAGGAACGGCTGCGATGACAGCGTGAAACAGGTCGGGTTGCAGATTGACTATGGCACCCATGAGCAGGCCGCCGGCGCTGCCGCCCATGGCGCAAAGCTTGGCCGGACATGTGTATTGGTGGCGAACCAGGTACTCCGCGCAGGAAATGAAGTCGGTGAAGGTGTTGATTTTCTTGAATAATTTGCCATCCTCGTACCAGGAACGGCCCATCTCCTGCCCACCGCGGACATGGGCAATGGCAAAGATGAACCCGCGGTCGAGCAGGCTCAACACATTGGAATTAAAACCAGGATCGCTGGAATAGCCGTAGGAACCATAGCCCTGGAGGAGCAACGGATTGTCACCGCTGCGCTTGATACCTTTCTTGTAAACCAGGGAAATGGGAACCATGGTGCCATCGTGACCCGGTGCCAGCAGCCGCTCGGTCTGATAGTTCTCGGGTTTATAGCCGCCGAGAATCTCACTTTGCTTGAGCAGCTGCTTAGCCCTGGTTTTCATGTTAAAATCATAGGTTGAATCGGGGGTGATCGGCGATTGGTAGGAAAAGCGCAGCAGGTCGGTGGCCGGTTCGGGAACGGGCCGGATGGCAGCCATGTAGGTCTGCTCCGGGAATTCCAAGTAATAACCCTGGGGCTGCCCCCAGGGAATGACGCGGATCTGCGTCAGCCCAGCCCGGCGCTCACCCAATACCAGGTAATCTTTGAAAAGCGCGTAATCCTCGAGCAGAACGTCGTCACGGTGTGGGATCAGTTCACGCCAGTCTTCCCTACCGGTTTTTTCAGTTGTCGCCTCCATAAGCCGGAAGTTGCGCGCCTGGTCGTTGGTGCGGATATAGAAGTGATCACCCAAATGATCGATGTCATAGAGGACCCCGCGGCTGCGCGGCTGGAATACTTTGAACTCGCCACGGGGTTGCCCGGCGTCCAGATAACGGTACTCGCTGCTCAGTGTACTATGCGAGGTGATGAAAATATATTTCCGGGAACGGCTCTTGGCCAGGTAAGCGTTGAACGTCTGGTCTTTTTCGTTGTAGATTTCCATATCCTTCCTGGCCGCAGTGCCCAGGGTATGGCGGCAGATCTTGTAGGGCCGCAGGGTTTCCGGATCGATGACCGGGTAGAAGACGGTTTTACTGTCATTGGCCCAGACGATCTGGCCGGCGGTCATCGGAATATTCTCGGCGTAGACTTTGCCGCTTTTCAGGCTCTTAAAATGGATCTTATATTGGCGGCGGGAGACGTTGTCTACGCTGTAGGCCAGGAGGGTATTATCGGGACTGACCTCGACGCCACCGATAGCGAAATAGGCCTGGCCATCGGCCATACGGTTGCCGTCAAGCATTATCTCTTCGCCGGCTTGCATGGTGTTTTTTTTACGGCAATACAGCGGGTAGTTTTTACCTTCCACATAGCGGCTATAATACCAGTAACCATTGTCGACATATGGCACCGAAATATCATTCTGTTTCTTGCGGCCGACCAGTTCTTTGTAGAGATTTTCCTGCAGCTTAAGAGTGGGCTTCATTACGGCTGCGGTGTAGGCATTCTCCGCATTCAGGTAGTCGATAACCTTGGGGTTGGCGCGTTCGTTCAGCCAGTAATAGGGATCGCTGCGGGTATGGCCGTGGATGGTCAATTCTTTTTTTATCTTTTCCGCCAGCGGCGGCTGCGGCAGGTCCTGACTCCAGGACATAGTCGGAATCATTAGCGCGACTAGTATAAGGACGAAAAAGATTCTTTTTTTATTCATGATTGCTCCTTAAAAAAATTAAAAATGCAAAAACCGATTATAGCAAAATGGAATGTTTTTAGGCAAGTGAAATCGGTCGCTCTCATTTACAATTGATGGCCGCCTGAATATAATATGGTCTTGAGGTGTTGGTATGGCTCAAAAAAAATCGGTTTGGCTTTGGCTGCTAGCGTTACTGCTGACGATGGTTCTAGCTGTTTACCAGCGCTTGAGCGGTCCAACCTATCCCATCAGGGGCTCGGAAACTTTGGCCGGCGCCAAAGTCAGTTATAAATTTTATCGCAGCTGGACTCAAGGCAAGGAGTTGCCGGTGCTGGTCACGATCAGCGGCGAAAATAACAGCGCCCGGCTCTATTACCGCCGCTATCCTTTGCTGGACGGTGAAAATTGGACGATAGAACCGATGGAGAAAAAAGTAGGAACATTTCAGGGCTCGATCCCGGGCCAGCCGCCGGCCGGCAAAGTGCTCTACAAAGTGGAATTGCCGGCCGCTGGAAAAAGCATTTGGCTGAACAACGGCCGTCCCGTAGTAGCCCGCTTCAAGGGCGAAGTCCCGGCCGTTCTGCTCATCGTCCATATCATTTTCATGTTTGTCGGCCTGCTGCTGGCTTTGCGTACCGGCCTGGAAGCCATGCGCCAGGACGGCCGCTGGCAGAAATTAGTGCCCTGGACCTTAGCCATTGTTTTTGCTGGCGGACTGATCCTCGGTCCGCTGGTGCAAAAATACGCTTTTGGGTCCTTTTGGACCGGTTTTCCCTTGGGCGGCGACCTGACCGACAGCAAGACCCTTTTCGCCGTACTTGTCTGGCTGGGGGCGTTTTTTCTGCGTAAAAAGAGCCGCTGTTGGACATTGGCCGCGACCGTGCTGATGATCGCTGTCTACCTTATCCCCCATTCGGTTTTGGGATCAGAGTTGAATTATCAGACAGGAAAAGTAGAAACAGCAGCAGGGATAAGATCCCCAAGTATAAAGTAAAAAGGTAAAAGGTAAAAGGTAAAAGTGAAGAGAAAAGCCATAAAAGTGCTTTCTTTTTAAAAAAGTAAAAATTGAAATCTTTGGTTTGGAATTTATTTTTCTTATTTTTAACTTTTTACTTTTTACTTTTTACTTTTACCTTTTGCCTTTATAGCTTTTCTTTAAGGTGCCGGTTGAATTCCGCTGCAAAATGGCATATAATTCATCCTCACATATCAGGAAATTCATGAAAACAATTGAATTCAAACCCGATGGTCAATCGACTGCATTTTCTCAAGACCAAGCCCATATGAACGATATTTTCCGGGAAATCCTGCCCGTGATTTTTCATAAATTGAAAAACAAGCTGACGCCGATTCTTGGCTACTCCCAGATCCTCAAATCCAGGACCGTTGATGATTTCACCATTGAACGGCTGGGCAAAATTGAAAACAACGCCAACGAGCTGGCCGATTTGCTTGATATATTAAAGGATTATTTCAAAGTCGAACCAACACCCATGCAGCCTGGAAATATCAACCATATTCTGCAAAACCTGAAACCCCATTGGCAAAAAATAGCGACCCCAAAAAAAATAAAAATTCGCCTCGATCTTGATCCAAACGTCCCGGAAATTCCACTCCTCGCCGGGCAGATGGAAATATTGCTGTTGAATATGACAGCCAACGCCATAACGGCACTGCAAATGAAAACAGCTCCAAAAAAGGAGATTTGCCTGAGCACACGCCTGGAAGACGGCCATTTGAAACTGATCATTCGCGACAATGGCATCGGCATGAGCGAAAAGGAACTGGACAATATCTGGGCTCCTTTTTATTCGAAATATTCAGATCACACCGGCCTGGGCCTGGTGATTTGCGAAAAAATCATTGCCAGCCACGCCGCAACCTGCCAGGTCCATTCCCGGCCCGGGGAGTTCAGCGAGTTCGCGATCGCTTTTCCCCTGCCTGTAAAGATGGAAAAAAAGCAAAAAATAATCCGCGCTTATCAACAAACGGATAAAAAATAAAGGAGGCTGCATGATCAGCAAATACGTGTACTATTTTTCCAAGGACTTGAGCGAAGGCAACAAGGAGATGAAAAACCTGCTGGGCGGCAAGGGCTCGGGTTTGGCCGAAATGGCCAGCATCGGGCTGCCGGTTCCGGCCGGGTTCACCATTACCACCGAAGTCTGTGATTTGTTCTATAAAAACAACCGCCAATACCCCGCCGGCCTGGAAAAGGAAGTCGACAAAAACATGAAAAAACTGGAAAAAACCGTGGGCAAGAAATTTGGCGATGCTAATGACCCCTTGCTGGTTTCGGTTCGTTCGGGAGCGCCGCTGTCCATGCCCGGAATGATGGAAACAATTCTCAACCTGGGCCTGAACGACCAATCGGTCGCCGGACTGGCCAAGAAAACCGGCAACCGCCGTTTCGCCCTCGACGCCTACCGCCGCTTCATCATGATGTACGGTTCCACGGCCAAGGGCATTGATCGCGAGGAATTCAACCACGCCTTCGACACCTTGAAAAACCAGCGTAGCAGAAAAAGACTGAACCTGGCCGCCCAGGTCAGAGTGAACGACACCGACGTGGATGAAAGTGAGTTGGAAGAACTGGTCAGCGCCTTCAAGGCCATTTATAAAAAAAATATCGGCAAAGATTTCCCCCAGGACCCGAAAGAGCAGTTGTGGGGATCGGTGGACGCGGTTTTCGGCTCCTGGATGGCCGAAAAAGCGGTCACCTACCGCCGGGTCGAAAAAATCAAGGGGGTCATCGGCACGGCTGTCAATGTTCAGCAAATGGTATTCGGCAACATGGGGGCCAAGAGCGGCACCGGCGTCTGTTTCACCCGCGATCCCAACAGCGGTGAAGACGTATTTTACGGTGATTATCTGGTCAACGCCCAGGGTGAAGACGTTGTGGCCGGTATCCGCACGCCCATCAAGCTTTCCGAGTTTGAAAAGGCCGATCCCAAATCCTACCAGCAACTGGTCGAGGTACGCCGCATCCTGGAATCACATTTCAAGGATATGCAGGACCTGGAATTCACCGTGGAAGAGGGGCGGCTGTACATGCTGCAGTGCCGCACCGGCAAAAGATCCCCGGCGGCCGCTTTCAGGATCGCCGTCGACATGGTGAATGAAAAACTGATCAGCAAGGAAGAAGCGCTGCTGCGCATCAAGGACAAGGACATAGAAGGTATTTTTTATCCGATCATTGACCCGGAACAGAAAGATGAAATGAAAAAGAATTTCCTGGTTTCCGGAATCGACGCCGTTCCCGGAGCCGCCACCGGCAAGGTGGTATTCAACGCCAAGGACGCCGAAGCCGCCGCCGCCAAGGATGAAAAAGTCATCCTGGTCAGAAAGGAAACCAGTCCCGAAGACATTGGCGGTATGCATGCCGCCCAGGGCATCCTGACCGCAACCGGGGGCAAGACCTCGCACGCAGCCGTAGTGGCCCGCGGCTGGGGCAAATGCTGCATAGTCGGTTGCGAGAAACTGAACATCAATTACGAAAAAGAAGAATTGTCGGTCGGCGACATAGTTGTCAAAAAGGGAGAGGAGATCACCCTCAACGGCTCCACCGGCCAGGTCTATCGAGGCGCCATGCGCCTGATAAAACCCGAGCCGCCAGCTTCATTCCAGAAACTTATGCAGTGGGCCGATGCCACCCGTACCATCAAGGTACGCACTAACGCCGACACGCCCTATGATGCCCGCAAAGCCATCGAACTCGGGGCCGAAGGTATCGGGTTGTGCCGCACCGAACATATGTTCTTTGACACCGAGGAACGCCGCCTGGCCATCCAGGAAATGATCGTGGCCGACACACTCGCAGGCCGCGTCGACGCATTGAACAAGCTGCTCCCCTTTCAGAAAGAGGACTTCAAGGGGATCTTCCAGGCCATGAACGGCTTCCCGGTGACCATCCGCCTCATCGACCCGCCGCTGCACGAATTTGTCCCCCACACCGAGGAGAAGCAGAAACAGCTGGCGCAAGATATCGGCGTCCCCTACGAAAAGATCCGCCTCCGGGTCGAGCAGCTGCATGAAGCCAACCCCATGCTCGGTCACCGCGGTTGCCGTCTGACCATTACCTATCCGGAAATTCTGGACATGCAGGTAAGGGCCATTATCGAAGCCGCCTGCGAATGCGCCGCCGCCGGGATCAAGGTATTTCCCGAGATCATGATTCCGCTGACCATCGACAAAAAGGAGCTGCAGATCCTGGAGAGCCGCACGCGCCAGGTCGCCGACGAGATCATCAAGGGCAAGAAAGCGAAACTGAAATACTTGGTCGGGACCATGATCGAAGTGCCGCGGGCCGCCCTGCTGGCCGACCAGATCGCCGAAGTAGCCGAATTCTTTTCGTTCGGAACCAACGACCTGACCCAGATGACTATGGGCATTTCCCGCGACGATGCCGGCAAGTTCCTGCCGGAGTATGTCGACGAGAAGAAAGCCGGCATCTTTGCCGACGACCCCTTCCAGTCGCTCGACCAGGTCGGCGTGGGCATGCTGGTCAAAATGGCCATCGAAAAAGGCCGCAAAACCAAACCCGACCTTAAGATCGGCATCTGCGGCGAGCACGGCGGCGACCCGAAATCGGTGGAATTCTGCTGCCGGGTGGGGATGAATTACGTCTCCTGCTCGCCTTTTCGCGTGCCCATCGCCCGTTTAGCCGCGGCTCAGGCGAAGATCAAAGAGCCGAAGGCATAAGATAGTAGATAATAGTCAGTAGCCAGTAGTTAGTAGAAAGAAAAAGCATTTGCGCATATTTGCTAAATCAAGCGTGTAAATCAATAATTAAAGGCTTTTACGTCATTTTTAAATCCCATGCCAATTGCCCATTGCCTTTTGTGAATTGCTTTTTTCTCTTCCTACTGTCTACTGTTTACTGACTACTGACTACTTTGTCTTTTTTCCCCCATTGACTTTTTTTTGTCAGTTCTTTACAATTATTTTCCCTTATCAAAGCAAAAGGCCAGGAGAAAATGAAAACACTGGAGATTACGAATTTAAAAAAATCCTTTCGCTCCAACTTCCTGATCAAAAAATATCATATTCTCAAAGGCATCGACATTAGCGTGGAGCAAGGTGAGATTTACGGTTTCCTGGGGCCCAACGGGGCCGGCAAAACCACCACTATCAAGTGCATCATGGGATTGCTTTTCCCTAATGAAGGAGAAATACTGGTCAACGGCCAGCCGTCCGCTTCCATCGCCGCCCGCCGCCAGATCGGTTTTCTGCCGGAAAATCCTTATTTTTACGATTACCTCAGCGCCAGCGAGCTGCTGCATTTCTCGGCTTCGCTGTTTGCCATCCCGGCAACTGTTGCCCGGGAAAGAATCGACCTGCTTATAAAACAGGTGGGGCTGGAAGGCCACGAGCACCTGAAACTGCGTAAATTCTCCAAAGGTATGACCCAAAGGCTGGGCATGGCCCAAGCCCTGATCCAGGACCCCGTTTGCCTGATACTCGACGAGCCGTTTTCCGGGCTCGATCCAATCGGCCGCAAGGAATTCCGTGATCTTATTCTCAACCTCAAGGGGCAGGGGAAAACCATCTTTTTTTCCAGCCATATCCTGCAGGACATGGAAATGATGGTCGACAAGGTTGGCATTATCATCAACGGCAGAATCAGCCGCCAGGGGCAACTATCGGAAATGATCGCCAGCAGCACCCAGTACCACGAAATCGTCTGTTCGCGAATCAGTGAAAAACAGTTAACCAAGATCAATCCAAATTTTGTCAGTCACGACAATCAGTTCATCATTACCCTGGACAACGAGGCCGACATCAATCTGGTGGTGGAATCCATCATCCACAACAACGGCCTGGTCATAGCCGTTAACCCGGTCAAAAAGACCCTGGAAGACATTTTTTTAAAAGAACTAAGGGAAGTCTAATAGAAATGAATATCAAAGGCCTGGCCTTTAACACTTTCAAGGAGTCGGCGCGCAATAAGATGTTCTACCTGCTGGTTTTTTTCGGTATCATTTTCGCTCTCAGCTCCAAATTGATCAGTTTTTTAACCCTGGGCGATACAATAAAAGTGCTGAAGGATACGGGTCTGGCAGCCATTAATTTCTTCTGCGTGCTCATCGCCATTTTTACCGGCATTAACCTGGTTTACAAGGAAATCGAAAAAAAAACCATCTTTAACATTTTGAGCAAACCGGTGACACGTGACCATTTCATCATCGGCAAATTTTTCGGACTGGCCCTGACCATGTTAGTGGCCCTGATCGCCATGGCCGGCATTTTTTTCATTCTTGTTTTGCTGGTTGGCGGTGGTTTTGACTTTAAAATCCTCCTTTATTTCTTTATGCTCTACCTCGAGCTTTTAATTATTGTAGCCATATCCCTGCTGTTTTCTTCTTTCAGCACCCCAATCCTGTCCTTTATCTTCACCGTTTCACTTTACCTGATCGGCCACATCATGTGGACATTCAACGAATTCAAGTCCCTTTTACGCTCTCCTCTCTTGGAAAAATTCACTCATATGCTTTATTATATCCTGCCCAATCTTGACAAATTCAACATCAAAAACGAAGTAGTCCTCGATCTACCGATGCGGACCGGGACCATATTGTTTTCGATTCTCTACGCCCTGGTATATATCATGGCCCTGCTCACCGTAACCATTATGATCTTCCGCAAACGGGAATTTCTATAATGAATGGCAAACTGCTGGCAGTTATTTTCCTGAGCTTATTGCTGCTGGCGGCAGTTTTTCAGAACCGCTATGATTCCACCATCAGTTATTTTAGCGACCGCAGCACCTTTGTGTCTCTGCCCTCGGGCAAAGCGCTGAAAATTCTCTCTTTCGGCTACCAGAACCTGACCGCCGACCTGTTGTTCATCTGGTCCATCCAGTTTTACTCCACCTATTACCTGACGAATCGTTTCGATTACCTGGAAAGGGTTTACAACACCATCACCGATATTACCCCGCAATACAAAGAGCCTTATATCATCGGTGCGCTGATCATGGTTTTCGAAGCCAAGGATATACCCATGGCCATACGCTTGTTGGATAAAGGTTCGCGCAACATTGAAAAAGAATGGTTTTTCGATCATGAAGCCGGATATTATTGCTACAAGTATCTAAAGGATTATTCCAGGGCCGAAGCCTATTACGCCCGCGCTGCCTCGAAGCCCAACGCCCCGTCTTTCCTGAAGCGCATGAAGGCCCACATGGTTTATCTGCAGGACGATCCAAAGGTGGCCTATCAGATGTGGCTCGATATCTATAACAACGCCCGCGATCGCCTTGAAAAAGATTCCGCTTTCAATCATCTGTATCAGATCAAAGCCGAAATCGACTTGCCGGTACTTCAGCAGGAAATTGCGGGCTTCAAGGAAAATTTCCGGCGTTTTCCGGCCACCTTGGCGGAATTGGTGCGCACGGGAATCGCCAAGGCGATTCCCAGAGATTTTTCCGGAAACGATTATCAATACGACCCCCTGCAGGGCGCAATCAAGGCCCAGCGCGTATTCAAATGGAAACAGCGCTGACCATCGTCTTCGGACTGATCGTCGGCAGCTTTCTAAACGTGGTTATCCACCGCCTGCCTTTGGGACAAAGCATTGTCTTTCCCGGTTCCCATTGCCCAAGCTGCGGCATCCCCATCCCTTTTTATCACAATATCCCGTTGCTCAGTTATTTCATTTTAAGGGGTCACTGCCATTCCTGCCGGGCCCATATTTCAATACAATATCCGCTGATTGAAAGCTTTTGCGCCTTTAGTTTCTGGCTGACGCTGCACTTTTTCGGTCTATCATTAGCTGCTGTATTTACAGCTACGTTCATTTGCCTGCTGATAACCTTGGCCGCCATTGATTTAAAACGCATGATCCTGCCCGACGAGCTCACTCTGGGCGGTGCCGCACTGTTTTTCGCCTATTCTTTTTTCAATCCCGCCATCAGCCAGCTTAATGCCATCCTCAGCGGCCTGGGAGCGGCGCTGTTTTTTTCAGGGTTTTTCTTTTTTTACCTGAAGATAAGAAAAATAGAAGGTTTGGGCTTTGGCGACATAAAAATGGTTTTGTTGATGGGACTTTTCCTGGGCTTGCACCGACTGGTAGTGGCGATTTTTTTGGCCTCGCTCTCGGGACTTTTGGTGGGAATTTTTCTCATAATTTTCAAGAAAAAAAACCTTAAGTTTGCCCTGCCTTTCGGGCCTTTCTTGAGCCTGGGCAGTTATATTTCGCTTTTTTGGGGCCCTGACATCCTGGCCTGGCTGGGATCGTTGTACCAATGAACATGAAGAAGAGCTTCATCGTCCTGATCATCATCATCCAGATCATAGCCCTGTTTGTCTTTGAAAACATGTACTCTCTGTTCAAGAATCTGGAAAAAAATGAAATCGCCAATATTATTGCCAACAGCGAAATACAGGCCGAATTACATATTTTAAAAACCTTGCGCCGCTTGCCAATCCCGGACCAGGCAATTTATTTCGACCAGATTCTGCCCAGTGAATTGGGTGAAGATTCACGGCAAATCCTGCAGTCCGGGAAAAAACAAATATTGCTGCTCAAAAAACAACTCGGCACCAGCAGTAGTCTGCTTTTTAAAAAGACCATCCAATCCACCCAATTGGAGGCTTTCCGGTCAGTAATAAAAATTCTTTCCAGCCTGACTATTTTCTTGGGTGTTTTCATCATCGCCTGCGGCATATATTTGGTATTTCTGCTGCGCAAAAAGGGTCCGGCGAAAAACGCTGAAGCCATCTCCCCTTTCCAGGATTACTTGCTGGAAATAAAAAACTCAGAACTTGAATTAAAAAGCCAAGTGGCAGCGCAGAGCAAGTCGTCAATAAAAATTGAAGAATTGAATAAAAGCATTATCAACACTATCCACCTGGCCGTTATTTTTACCGATGCGGCAGGGAAAATTGAAATCTTCAACCCTGCGGCCCAGAAATATTTCGGACGCAATTTTGCCGGCGCAAAAAATAATTCCCTGGCCGAAGTTTTGCAAAACCATCCCGATCTTCTCTCATTCATTACCTCCAGTCAGCATAAAAATTCCACGGAAATCGAAAGTTCCGGCCGCATATTTTACACCGATGTGGTTCCGGTCGGCTCTTCTGGTCGTTTAATTGTAGTCCGTGATGTCAGCAGCGAAAGAAAAAAGGAAAAAATTCAGCGTCTGAACGCCAACCTGATGATGCTCGGTGAAATGGCTGCTTCTCTGGCCCATGAAATCCGCAACTCTTTGGGCGTGATTTTGGGCTATAGTAAAGCCATCCGGGCCGAACCCGAAAAAACTGGCAAAATCACCCGGGAAATCCATTTTTTGAGCGCAATGATGGAGAGTTTTTTGAAGTTTGCCCGGCCGGTAGAAAAGGTAAATCACATAAAAACTGCCCTGGGACCGATAATCGTCGCCAGCGCTGCCGCCCACAACCTTGCTGCCCAGCTTCCGGAAAAAGACCTAGAAATTGAAAGTGACCCACTGCTATTGAACGTCATTTTTTCCAACTTGATGCTCAACGCCAGTCAGGCCGGGGCCGGACATCTGCAAGTGGAATTCTACCCCGGTGAAAATACAACCATCACCATCAGCGATGACGGACCGGGCATTGCCGCAGCTGTTAAGGATAAAATCTGGCTACCATTTTTCAGTACCCGCGACAAGGGCACTGGCATGGGCTTAGCTACAGTGAAGAAATTAGTAAGCGCACTGAATGGTGATATACAATTGGTGGAAGATGGTAAACCAGGAGCGACATTTAGGATAGTTTTTTATTCGTAACGCGTGACAAGGCAAACAAAAGGAAAAAGTATAAAGTACAAAGTATAAAGTAAGACAAAAGATTATTTCATGAAATCTTTGATCTGAATTCTTTCTATCTTATTTTTATTTTACTTTTTCCTTTAAACTTTATACTTTATACTTGGTTTTCTTTTCTTCAACCTTGAACCCTAAAATCGCTTCAGCTATAGCGAGATCTTCGGGGTAGGTAATCTTAATGTTGTTGGCCGAGCCCAAAACTGTGGCAACCGGAGCGAGCTTATAGCGCAGCACCAACGAGCAATCGTCGCTGGCATTGCTGAAGCCATCGGTTCTGGCCAATTCATGAGCCTGGCGGATGATTTCCAGCCTGAATCCCTGCGGGGTTTGTGCCAAACTAAGCTTGGCGCGGTCCAAAACGGCAGTGACCATGGCCCCTTCATCGACGCTGACGATGGTGTCACCGGCTGGCAGCGCGGCCATGACGGCCTGACCGGCAGCCAGCGCTGCCAGCACCCGGTCAATGACATCTGGCCCCACCAGAGCCCGGGCGGTATCGTGAATAAGGACGTTTTCCACACCCGCCGGCGCGGCACTGACCCCGATAAACGACGATTCCTGACGGGTTTTGCCGCCGGAAAGGATCTCTTTCACCTTGGGGAAACGGCCGGCGGCCACCGTTTTCTCAGCCAGGGGCAGATAAGCAGCCGGGCAGACCAGGACGATCCCGGCGATACGCGGATGCTCCTGGAATCGTTCCAGGCATATTTCGAGCAGGGAACGGCCGGCGATCTGGAGGAACTGCTTGGGCAAGGATCCGCTGAACCTTTCCCCCGAGCCCGCGGCCAGGATTATCGCCAAGTTTTTCATGACGCCATTATAATCCAACCGGCCGATAAAAAAAAGACAAAGTAAAAAGGTAAAAGGTAAAAGTATAGAGTAAGAAAAGAAAATACCAAATCACAAGCACCAAGCATCAACAAGGTAAAAGTAAAAAGTAAAAAGTAAAGAAAAAAAACAGAGCAAATGTATCCTTACTGATTTTATCTTACTTTTACCTTTTTACTTTTTACTTGGCGGATGATTTGTGCTGCTTCGAACTCTAGACCCTATGATTTTTCCTGCTTTTGCGGTATAATTGGCGCTGGCAAACCCAGCATGAACAAGCACAGATTCCTTTTCACGGGCGGCGGCACCGGCGGCCATGTTTATCCCAATATCGCCATCTATGAATCCCTAAAGGAAAAATATCCCGACGCTGAATTCCTTTATGTCGGTACCAAAAAAGGCAGTGAAGCCAGCATCGTCCCCGCCCTTGCCCAGCCCATGGAGTTTGTCCATGTACCATCTAGGGGGCTGCCGCAAAGCTTCAGGAAGCCGAAAACATTTTTCGCCCTGGCCGCTATTTTTCTGGGCGCGGTCAAAAGCTTTTTCATTCTGCGCAAATTCAAGCCCGACGTCATCATAGGCAGCGGTGGTTACGTGGCTGCGCCGGTGCTGCTGGCCGCCGCCCTGCTGAAACAAAAAGTCTTCATCCACGAGCAGAATGCTGTCCCGGGCCGACTCAATCTTTTTATCTCCCGCTTCGCCACTAAAATCGGCGTGTCATTCCCTTCCAGCGCCTATTTTTTCCCAGCTGGCAAAGTCATCTGCAGCGGCTATCCTTTGCGCAAGGCCATATTATCAGCCAGCGCAGAAAATGTCCGTGCCAAATTCAATATTCCTGAAAACAGTCGCGTCCTTTTCATTTGCAGCGGCAGCATGGGCGCCCGAACCATCAACCGGGCCGTCGCCGAGATCATCCCGCGGCTGCTGACCCTGCCAAATTTGTTCATTATCATATCTACAGGCAAGGCCTACGGCAAGGAATACAAGGCTTATGACGACACGGTAAAAATCCTGGAACAAAAGGGTTATCCACCCGAAATAGCGGGCCGGCTGCTGGTCAGGGAATATTTCGACAATATAGCCGAAATCTACGCCATTTCCGACCTGGTTGTTTCCAGGGCCGGAGCTGGAGCCATCAAGGAAATCACGGCCATGGACCTGCCATCGATCCTGATTCCCAAAATAAACCTGCCGGCCGATCACCAGCTATTGAACGCCCGCGAAGTAGAAAAAAGCGGCGGCGCCAGAGTTTTATATGAGGAAATCAACAGTTTGGGAAAAAGCGGGCAAATATTCCTCCCGCCGGACGCGTTTTTCAACACTATTCAGGAGCTCCTTAACGGGAATGAGCAGCTGGCTTTGATGCGCAAAAATCTCGGCCAGCAGGAAAAGCAGAACAGCACCGTCTTCATTGTCGAAACCATCGAAGCCATCATCGGGGAAAAAGATCGCGACCAGGAAAAAGATTTGCGGTTATTCTATCTGCAGTCGCTGCAAGACGAAAAAAATCTCGAGCTGCCATTCACTTCCACCACCGTCGGCAATACTTTTTGGACCGACATCCGCCTGGAAAATATTTCCACCAGAGTCATGTTCGAGATCAAGTTTCTTAACCATGACAAAAACAAGGCAATCATCAGGCGCCGCCAAGGGCAACTCCAGCTCAATGAGCGGAAAATCGCCACTTGGGCTGAATTGCGGGAAGATGACCGCATTACCGTTGACGGCAATACTTATGTTTTTAAAAGCTACTTGGAAAAAATAAAGGAAGCCGATTGCCAAAAAGATACTTGTCAAACTACGGCCGAAGCCACCTCTTTGGCAATCATGGTTTCCAGCCTGGGCGGCTTCGGGCGAGCAATTGTTAATGCCGCTATTTTTGGAGCCGGTAAAGCCATGGATATTTTTTCCGTCGCCTGGGCCATTGCCGGGTTTATGCGCCGGAGTGTTGGCAAGAACACCTTAAAAAATGTTTTCCTGCCGATTTTCCAGCGCTTGTTTCAGCGCGGTCCGCGCAAAAAAGCCTGGGAATCGGCGTCAGCGATCACCAATTTTACCCTGCTCCTTTCCCTGCTCATCAGCATGGCCGGCATTATTTTTGCCCCCCTGATCATCCGTTTTCTGTTTCCAGGCTTTATTGCCAAAGGTTTTATAGACGAAACCGTGACCATGACCCGTATCCTGTTCCCCTGCCTGCTCCTGGCCACCCTGGCGGCCATGATGACCTCCTATCTGCAAGCCTTCAACAAATTCGCGGCTGCCGTGGTTTCGACTATTTTCTTCTCCCTTGGTTCGATACTGGGAATGCTTCTGCTCCTGCCCGTAAGCGGCCTTTACTCCCTTGGCTACGGAATGCTTTTCGGCGGTCTGCTGCAGGTTCTTTTCCTGTTGCCTTTTCTGCTGAAAATTTTCCGCCGGCCAGAACTCGAATTCTCCTATCGGCCGATTATAAAAATAAAAAATACTTTCACCCGCAAATATTTTTCCCAGTTGCCTCCGCTCTTTACGGATGCTTTTCTCAGCCAAAGCGCCAGTGTGGTGGAAAAATTCCTGGTATCTTCCCTGAGCAGCGGCTCATTGTCCTACTTGTATTTCGCCATGGAAATATTCCGCCTGCCCTTTGCCGTAATTTCCCGCTCGATCGATAAAGTTGTATTTAAAGATTTTTCAGAACATACCGCCCTGTTCGACAACGACAAAACCAAAAAGTTTTTTATCAATGGCATTCGCATCAATCTTTTCCTGCTGGCACCCATATCGATCCTGACCATCGTTTTGGCCAACCCCCTGGTTTCACTGTTGCTGGAAAGGTTTCACTTCAGTGCCCTGGCGGTGGCCAACACAGCCCTGGCCCTGCAATTTTACGCCATCGGCCTGATCGGTTGGGGCTTGCACTCCCTGACCACGCGTATCTTTGCGGCGCGCCTGGATACCAAAACAACGAAATCGCTCAATTTTTTCATGCTGACCTTTAACATCCTGCTGGTCATCAGCCTTGTAAAGACCCCGCTCAAGTTCGCCGGCGTCGCCCTGGCCACTTCAATTTCCTACCTTATTTTTGCCTTAATCCGCGTCGTTATTTTGCGACACAAACTGAACCGCGACGGTATTCCGCTTAAATCCTCAGAAATTATCAGCGCCGTGATCAAGACTTTGAGCGCCTGTCTGCTGATGGTTATCGCCATCGTTGAAGCCAAATTCGTTTTCAATCGCATCCATTTCAATTCACTGGTAATCGAAAATATAATCATATGCGTGTCCCTGTCCTTTATGGGCACGGCAATTTATTTTCTTTCGTCGCTCATTTTTAAAAACAGCGGCATTTTAGTTTTCAAGAAAAAAAACGCCAACGCCAAAAGAAAAGTGCCCATCTCCCTCCTTTCGCCCTTTAAATTTTTGGAAATCGTGTCTGTTAATCCCGATTTTTATAAAAATGAATACCGCTATAAAATAAACATTTATCTTGCCAATTCTGCTTGGGAAATCAAAAACATCGGCATTAAGCTGATCGGCCTGTTCAAGGAAAAAGGCAAGGGCGCATATCTTGTCAACATGCTGGCCGAGGGCCAAGGCAACTGCTTCTTGCGCCGCAACGCCTTGCAAGCTTTGAAAGCCATCAATTTCTGGAACCCGGAGATCAAGGAACTGCTGCTGCTCCTGCTCCAAGACCGTTATTTCGAGGTACGTGTGGCCGCGCTGGATATTTTGGGAAAAAATATCAGCGAGGCTGAATACGCGGATTTGAAAAAACCAATCTACCGCAAGCTGCGCCATGGGAACTTCGAGGAAAAAACAGCCTGCCTGCGCCTGATCGCCCGCAAAGGCAATGTCAGTGACCTGGAGCAGCTTGGCCGCCTGTACCTGGACAGCAATTCCCGGATCCGTGAAGAATTGCTGGAACTGCTCTACTTTTTCTACCGCCGCGGCCTGCTCAGCAGTGCTGAAATCAAATTTCACATCGAACAGGTTTTAATCACTTCCAATCATCTGGCTCCGGAATTCAAGATCAAGTCCATTATCAATCGTATATACCGGGAGATCGACCAACAATGATTATCTGGCTAAGCGATTTTATTACCGACCCTACAGTCCACCGGCTCATTAGCTACATCACCTTCAGGGCGCTAATGGCAGTTCTCACCTCATTTTCCATTGGCATCCTGCTGGGCCGCCGGGTGATCAACGTCATCTACCAGCTGAATTTCCGCGACCGAGGCCGCGCTTATGGTGATATTTCGCCTAAAAACAAGGACGGCACGCCCACTATGGGCGGACTGATCATTTTCTTCTCCATGCTGATTTCGGTTTTGCTATGGGGAAGTTGGAAAAAGCCGAACAATTTTTTCCTGGCTACGATCATCTTCACAGCTTTTTGGTTTACCGCAATGGGCTTTTTTGACGATTATCTGAAAAATATCCGCGGCCACAGCGATTTGGGACTGAATCGCAGCCTGAAACTGTTTTTCCAGGCTTTATTCGGACTAATCCTGGCTTTGCTTGTACTGACCGCCGATTCTTCGCCTTTCGCTCCGGAAATCGCCACCAAACTGTTTATCCCGTTTCTGAAATCCCCCGTGCTTGACCTGGGATTTTTTTATTACCCCTTCATCGTCCTGACCATTATCGCCATTGCCAATTCCATCAATTTCGCCGACGGGCTGGACGGCCTGGCCACGGTCCCGGCCGGCCTGCTGCTGGCAGTCTACGCCGTTTTCGCCTATATCATAGGCAACTCAAAGGCGGCGAAATACCTGTGGTTCCCATTCGTCAACGGTTCGGGCGAACTAGTGGTGGCGCTGGCCGCCCTGATCGGAGCCCTGGCCGCTTTCCTTTGGTTCAACGCCTATCCGGCTGAAATTTTCATGGGCGACACCGGCGCGCTGTTGATCGGCGGCGTCACCGCCACCTCGGCCGTGCTGCTCAAGCACGAACTGCTTTTCCTGATCGCCGGCGGCGTCTTTGTCATCGAGTTTCTCTCTGTTTTCATACAGGACTACATCGGCATCAAGCTGCTCAAGCGTCGCATTTTTTACCGCGCCCCCATCCACCACACCTACCAGTTTTTAGGCATCGCCGAACCAAAAATCGTCATCCGCTTCTGGATCCTGGCGGTGATTTTCACTCTGATCAGCCTGATCAGCATCAAGCTGCGCTGAATAAACAACATCGGAGTTTAAAATGTTCGCCAAAAAAACTGTTGCAGCAAAAAAAAGCCAAAGCCGCCAGGACTGGCACTCTTTAAGCACTGAAGACATTTCGCGCCAGCTGGCTACGCCGATAAAGAGGGGCTTGGACAGCGCTGAAGCCGCCAGACGCCTGGAATTGTACGGCCCCAACCAGATCGCGGCCACCCCCCGCCCCACCTTCCTGCAGCTCCTCCTCGCCCAGTTCAACAACTTCATCATCCTGCTGCTGATCGGTGCCGCGGCTATATCCGGGCTGCTCGGCGAATGGATTGATTCAGCGGCTATCCTGGCCATCGTTGTTTTGAATGCCACCCTTGGGGTCATCCAGGAACGGCGCGCCGAGGAGGCGCTTGCTGCTTTGAAGAAACTGGCGGCCCCGGAAGCGCAGGTACTGCGCGACGGCTCGCGCCAGGCCATCCCCGGCCTCGAGATCGTTCCCGGCGACATCGTTTTTATTGAAGCGGGAAACTTCGTTCCAGCCGACCTGCGCCTGGTCGAAGCAGTGAACCTTAGGGTGGAGGAAGCCGCCCTGACCGGTGAATCGGTGCCGGTGCAGAAAGACGCCAATATCCAACTGGAAGCCAATGCGCCTTTGGGCGACCGCAAGAATACGGTTTTCATGGGCACCCTGGTCAATTCGGGCCGCGGCCAGGGTCTGGCGGTTTCCACCGGCATGCACACCCAGATCGGCCTGATCGCCGAGATGCTGCAGAACGTGGAGGAAGAGACCACGCCGCTGCAGAAGCGCCTGGACGGCCTGGGCAAGATCCTGGGCGGGTCCGCCCTGGCGGTCTGCGCCCTGGTTTTCGTTCTCGGCTGGATGCGCGGCCACGCACCGCTGGAAATGTTCATGCTGGCCGTGGGCCTGGCCATCGCCGCCGTGCCCGAGGGACTCCCGGCCGTGGTCACCATCAGCCTGGCGCTGGGCATGCGGGAAATGGTCAAGCGTCACGCCCTGATCCGCCGCCTGTCGTCGGTTGAAACGCTCGGTTCGACCACCGTCATCTGCACGGACAAGACCGGCACTTTAACCCAGAACAAGATGACCGTCACCCGCCTGTGGGCCGACGGTAATTCGCTTGCCCTCACCAGTTCCGGCAACACCCTGGACGGCGAGTTTCTGAACAGCGGCAGGCAGGTCGAGCCAGCCGATTACCCGGCCGTGCTAACCACCCTGTGGATCGGCACCCTGAACAACGACGCCCACCTGGAGATCTCCGGGGAAAACAACGGCGAAGGCCGCACTTTCCGCATGGTGGGCGACCCGACCGAGGGGGCCCTGCTGGTGGCAGCAGCCAAGGCCGGCGCCTTGCCCCGCCCGCTCAACCACGCTTATCCGCGCGTGGGCGAAATTCCCTTCGACGCGGTGCGCAAAAACATGATCACCGTGCATGACATACACGATCCCCGACCCGAAGACATTTCCCCTTTCTATGAGCCGAAAGACAGCAAAGGCTATGTGATCGCCGTCAAGGGTGCTCCCGACATGGTGTTGAACCTGTGCTCGCGCTACCAGCGCCTGGACGACAGCAGCGCCCCGCTGGACGATGCCCGGCGCCGCCTGATACTGGAGGCCAACGAGGCCATGACCCGCGACGCTTTGCGCGTGCTCGGCCTGGCCTACCGGATCGATCCCGGGCTCCCCGACGTCAACGACATTAAAGCGATTCAAAAGGACCTGATCTTTGTCGGCCTGGCCGGCATGATAGACCCGCCGCGTTTGGAAGTAGCGCCCGCCCTTGTCCAAGCCACCCAGGCCGGCATCCGCACCATCATGATCACCGGGGATTTCCCCAACACGGCCAGGGCCATCGCCGAAGCTGTCGGCCTGATGCGCAAAGGGCACCGGGTGCTAACCGGCGGCGAAGTCGACGCCATGAGCGACGCCGAACTTCAAAAAGACGTGGAATCCACCGACGTCTTCGCCCGCGTCTCCCCGGGAAACAAGCTGCGCATCGTCAGCGCCCTGCGCGCCAATAACGAAGTCGTGGCCATGACCGGTGACGGCGTCAACGACGCACCCTCGATCAAGGCCGCCGACATCGGCGTAGCCATGGGCATCACCGGCACGGACGTGGCCAAGGAAAGCGCCGACATGGTGCTCACCGATGACAACTACGCCAGCATCGTCTCGGCCGTGGAGCAGGGGCGCATCATCTACGACAACATCCGCAAGTTCGTGTTTTACCTTCTCTCTTCGAACGTGGCCGAGATCATGATCATCTTCCTGGCCATGCTGGCCGGCCTGCCCACGCCGCTGACCGTCATCCAGCTCCTCTGGCTGAACCTGCTCACTGACGGCGCTCCGGCCCTGGCCATGGCCATGGAAAAAGGAGACTCTGACATCATGCGCCGCCAGCCGCGCCCGCCGCGCGAACCGGTGATCAACACCAACATGCGCCTGGGCATCATCATCCAGACCGTGGCCCAAACCGGAGCCGTGCTGACGGCGTTCGCCCTTGGGCTGCTCTGGCACCTGCGCGGCAACGATATCATGCCGCCCGGGGCCAACCCGCTGGCCTTTCTGCTGCACTACGACTGGCGCGGCTTGGATGTACAGAGTGCCGAGACCATGGCCTTCATGACCCTTTCATTGTGCGAGTTGTTCCGCGCTTACACCGCGCGTTCGGAACGGATATCGGTCTTCAAGCTCGGGGTTTTTTCCAACCGCTTCATGCAGTACGCGGTCGGACTTTCCATCACTCTGCTCCTGCTGGTGGTCAGCGTGCCGTTCCTGCAGCCGGTGTTCAACACCCACTTCCCCAGCCCCCGGGAATGGGCAGTGGTGTTGGGACTGGCGCTGGTGCCGGCCACAGCTGAAGAGCTGACGAAGATGTATCTCAGGCGAAGAGACCGAAGATAAGGTTCGAGGTTCGAAGTTCGATGTTAATAAAAATGAAAAGGCAATTGTAGGGGCGCGGTTATCGCGCCCTGAAATTCCAGATCCCAGGCAACAATAGGTTGTTATTCCACAAACCTGAAGAAGTTGGAATAAATTCAAAAAGGGCGGTTCACGAACCACCCCTACAAATATTTCTTTTTTTTGGGCGCGATGACCGCGCCCCTACATTTTTTTCTTCAACATCGAACCTCACTGCGCTTGATTTATACAGCAAACTGCGCTAAAATTAATCCTAATGAAAAACCCATTCAAACGAAAACCAAAAGTGAAAAAGGAACGCACTGTCAGCGTGGCTAGGGAATACTTCGAACTGATTGTCGAAACCCTGATTTACGTTTTCTTCGTTAACACCTTCCTGCTGCAATCGTTTGTCATTCCCACCGGTTCCATGGAAAACACCCTGCTCATCGGCGACCATTTACTGGTCAACAAAGTCGCCTATTCCCGTTCCCTCAGCCGGCTGGAAAATGTGCTGCTGCCTCAGATATCTATCCAAAGGGGCATGGTCGTCACTTTCAAGGCCCCGCCCGATATGGAAAAGGAATACGTTAAAAGGGTGATCGGCCTGCCCGGAGACCGGCTGCGTATCAGCGACAAAAAAGTTTTCATCAACGGCAGGCCCCTGAACGAGTCCTACGTCCGCTTTAAAAGCGTGGACTACGGCGCCGAATTTCCGCCGCAGAATTATTACGACTGGTATTTCCAGTTCCCCTTCAACCTGCGCCAGACACAGAGAAACCCGGACAACAGCCTGGATTACATCGTGCCGCAGGGCTATTATTTCTGCATGGGCGACAATCGCGACAATTCATTCGACTCGCGCTTCTGGGGTCCGGTGCCGGCAGATTATATCGTGGGCAAGCCCTGGCGCATCTACTGGTCCTACCAATCAAATTCCGACGAATACCTGACCCCGGGCTTCATCTACAAGATCAAAGACCTGGCCCTGACCGTGGTGCGCTTTTTCACTCGCACCAGATGGGACAGGACAGTAAGAGCGATCAAGTAAACAAGTTTAGTAACAAGTAAAAGGTGACAAGGGAAGAAAAAGGCAAAGTAAAAAGGTAAAAGGTAAAAGGTAAAAGTAAGATAAAACCAGCAAAAATGTATTTGCCCGATTTTTTTCTTTTTCTTCACTTTTTACTTTTACCTTTTTACTTTTTACTTGATTGATATGATCAGACCGGCGCGCGATTTCATGTTCCGCGGCAAATGGCTGGTCCGCTACGATCCGGGTGAATTCACCTACCCCGAAATCCTGATTCTGCTGACACGCTTGCAGATCCAACTGGAGCGGCTGGGAACGAATTTCAGATCCCTGAATTTTACACTCAACAAAAAATTAAAAAAGAACACCTATTTCCGGCATGGAGAAGACCTTTTCCTCCAAGACAACGGCAAGGTAACAGAATTAGTCGAAACCGGACAGGGATCCTTCGCTCCGGCAGCCATGGAACCGCTTGCCAAACCGATCCGCTCGGTCAACCTGATCTTCCCGCGCCTAGATAAAGATCCGCGCTGGAAAACCATGGGCTTGCCAGCTGCGCAGCTGCTCCTGGCTTCCAATTTACAGGCCAGCGGCTTCGAGGCGACTCCCCTGCCGCTCGTTCTGCCGGCCGGAAATCTGCCTCCTGGGGCCCTCTTGGCCGACATGGCCGGTTTCACCATATTCGAAGACCTTTTACCCTTCCTGAGGCCGTTTCTGGCCAGTTTTCAAGGCATTTACAACGGTTGGCTGGCCGCGGGTGGACCTTTTCCAACCCTGGCTCCCCTGGCCGCCATCTTCCACCTGTCGCAAGTCAATTTATTCGTACGCGGTGAGGCCGAACTGGCCCTGCCGGAGATCCTTAATGCCCTGAACCAGGGCGACGTCGAAGCCCTGTTTAAGCAAAAGGGCTTATTCTGGCAGCAGTCCGGCCTGATCGTCATGTCCGATTTCGATCGGGTGAACCGCCCGGAAACCTTCAGCCGTTTTCAGTTCAATTTCGATTTTTTGCAAGCTCAACATCTGAAGCATGGATTGGAGATGAATTTTTCGCGTGGTTGCAAACGCAGCTGCGTTTTCTGTTGCCGCGTGCAAGGAACGAAATTCCGGCAGTTGCCCCTGGAAAAAGCCGAAGAACTTTTAAAGAAGTATAAGAAAAAGGTCGATAGCTTGATCGAAGCATCAGAATCCCCCCGGCCCCTTTCGAGGCCACCCCCCTTGGCAAAGGGGGTTGATCAAACGAAATCGGAAGAAAGCGAAATTGAGGGTTTGATTAATCAAACCCCTACAAATGGAAATCCCAAGAAATCGCGGGAGGGTTACAAACCCTCCCCTACGATTGAACAAAAAAATGGACGAGATGACAGCGCCACAACCCTGCCCTTTTTTGCCATCAATATCAACGACGACGACATCCTTCAGGACCTGCATTACGCCGGCGAGATATTCAAGCGGATCAAGAAACACGGCTTCCGCATCTTCGGCATCCAGACCTCGATCGCTTCACTGGTTCGCAGCGACGGATCGCCCGATCAAGACGTGCTGGACCTGGTAGCCGACCCCGGGCTCTACGTGGAGCGCCGCCCCCTGCTCTGGCTGGGGACCGATGTGTTCTTACCCCAGAGGGCGCGGCGTCTGGGTAAGCGCCTGCCGTCCCCGGAAGTGTTTGCCAGCCTGCTGGCTGAAATCGAAAAACGCGGCCTGCGCCATTTTCATTACTGGATCAGCAGCGACGGCGACTCGACCTGGGAAGAATTCATTGAAGAGTTGGCCATGATCAGCAATTATTACCGGAATTTCCCGAATTTCGGCCTGCTGGCCCACGCCCCGTTCATCGTCCCCTACCCGGCCAGCCGCTCCTTCCAACGTATGCCGGTCAACGCCCTCAACCTTAGAATCAAGGAAGTATTGCGCGCCCCGGATCCGCTCTTCAACTACATCCTGCCCGAGCGCCAGGAAACCTCTTTCCCAAACCTGAACCTCCTGCTGAACAACGAAAAGGCGGGAGGCGAGGCAGGTTTCTTTGACTTTTTAAAGGATAAAGATTTCGCGTCTGCCGCACAATTATCGTATCATTTCTTAAAACAAGAACAGCTGCAGCGCATCGGCGGTGGATCAGGTGACCTGGCGCGTGGTCTGGGTAAGTTGGAAGAGTTAATTCAAAGTCTTATTTAAAATCGCAACTTAGTGTTCAGGGAATAATAAGAAATTAAGTAAAAAGGTAAAAGTAAAAAGGTAAAAGGTAAAAGTAAAGAACAGGAAAAAAACAAGCAAATGCATTTTTGCTGGTTTTATCTTACTTTTACCTTTTTACTTTTACCTTTTACCTTTATAGTTCTCTCTTCAACTTCGAACGTCGAACCTTTAACTCACTTGTGTTGCTTTAAAGCCTTTTCCTAGTACCGCATAGGTGTCGTTGATGATGACGAAGGCGTTTTCGTCAATGGATTTGATGAACTCGCGCAGATCGGCCAACTGCTTGCGATGGATGACGGTGATGATGGTCTCGCCATCGCGGTTCAAATACAGGGAACGCGACTTGAGCGCCGTGCCGCTGCGGTCCAGAGTGTTGAGGATAAAATCCTGTATCTGTTCGGTTTTGGTCGAAGTAATGATCACCAGCTTGGTGTAGTTCCAGCCCGCGAGGATCATATCGATGACCTTGGTGGAAATGAACAAAACAATATAGCCGTAGAGCGGCGCTTCCAGGTTTCTGTAAGCCAGGCCCGAAGCTGAGATGATGAAGAAATCCACCAGCATGATGCCGATGCCGATCGAGACCCCCATGTATTTGTTGAGGATCTGGCCGATGATGTCGCTGCCGCCGGTCGAAGCGCGGCCGCGGAAGACCAGTCCCAGACCGATGCCGAGCATGAAGCCGCCGTAGATAGCCGCCAGCACGGCGTTATCCGTGGCCGATTTCAAGTGTACTACTTCATAGAAAAAGTCGATCAGCAGCGAGGATATGACCATGCCCAGCAAACTGCGCAGGCCGTACTTGCGGCCCATGATCCTGATGCCGAAGATAAAGACCGGGATGTTCAACACCATGATCAGGATGCCGACCGGCAGGCGGGTGAAGTAATTGACGATGATGGCGATGCCAGACACCCCGCCGGGGACGAAATGGTGCGGGATCAAAAACAGGGTGTAGCCCACAGCCATTATAGCGGAACCCAGCAGTACTAAAGCTAAGTTGGCCAAGTTGCGTTTCAGTTCTTTTTTATTGAGTTTCATTGGTTGCTTCAAGTGACCCAAACAAGAAATAATATCAAGGTAAAAGTAAAAAGGTAAAAGGTAAAAGTGAAGAACAGCAAAAAAACGAGCAAATGCATTTATGCTGGCTATATCTTACTTTTACCTTTTTACTTTTACCTTTTTACTTGTTACTTATCACAAAATATTAACTTGAACTCGAACTTTTCTCTCCGGAGCACTGAATGGCGGCCCGATCACGATCTTCTGCGGCAAACCGTCAACGTAACTTTCAAACGCGATCTTGCCGTCCACGAACACCTGCATTAACTGCTTGGGCTTGAGCTGGACGCGCAGGACAGGATCCACAACGATCTCGATCCAGGGCTGGTTGAAAAGGAAGACATCGTATTTGCCGTTCGCCTTGTCGGCATTTATGAAGCGGCTGTAGCGGACGGTTTCCAGTTTGGCGTCCAGGACCTTGTCCGGAGCGCCTTCCGCGCCCAAAATATTCTGGATACGCAGGACACGATACAGGATATCGGGATTGTCGGGCTGGCTTTCGTAAAGCTCTTTGGCCACGCTCTCGGCCGCGGTCAGCAACTTGCTGCTGTAATAAGAGTCGACCAACAAAAGTAAAATGTTTGTGTAGTCGGCCAACTGCTCTTTCTTGACAAAGGAGATGGTCTGGCGCAGGGCCTCGATCTCGGTGATGATGTCGCTGTAGCTGCCTTTTTTGTAAGCAATCAGGGTTTTCAAATAAAGCGACGGAAAATCGTTGTTCTTGAAATAGTTTTTATCTTCGAGCAGCTTCTGAAGTTCATCGAGGCTGTTCAGCTCTGAATGGTCAGCGATATAAATTTGGATGTATTCCCTGACCCACGTCATTGTCTTAGGATCGGTCTGGGTCTTAGCGTCGGTCAGCAAACCGGATATAACCTCCAGCAGGAGCGCATGCTGAAGTTTGGCGAGTTTTTCCGGAACGAAGCCGCTACCGGGCTTAAGGCGATAATAGCCTTTAAGTTGGCGCAACTGACCCAACAACGATCTGGCGTCATCGAGGCCGATTTCCCCCTGCAGGCTCAACTCATTGTAGCGCCGCTCCGCGGTGTCCATGGTATGGACCTCGTGCTGGGCGAGGAGTTCCCGGCGCTGCTCCATGGGGATGGCGGCAGGGACCAGTTGATCGGCGGCCGGGCCGAAGAATTCAGGTTTGCGTTGCAGCAGTTCCATGAGCAACGGCGCGTCCTGGACGTAGAGCGCCCACATCTCGACCAGAGGGCTGAATTCGCGCCACGACAACGTCGGCATGATGGCGGCCAGCAGGTCGGAGGCAAAGGTCTTGTCTTCGTCTTCCAGGAGCGGCCAAAGTGAGAAAAAGACCTTGGCGCAATCCAGGGCGATCTGCTTGTTGCTGCCGCGGATGCGGGCGGCACGCTTTAGTTCACGCACGCCCAGGTCGAAATAATCGTTGTTTACGGCGCTAAATCGCAGGTAAGCCTTGGCCAGGTAATAGCGGGCCTGGTAATCGAGGGGATTGCGACGAAGGGCCTGGCGCAGCAGCGACATGCCAGTTTTTAAGGCCAACTCGCTGGAAGTGCTTGTACCGGCTTTGAGCCAGGCGAAAGCGGTTTCGGTATGGAGGCGGCTGGACAGGGAAAACGCTTTCAGGTCAAAGGCCGGTTCCGCCAATTTTTTCCCGGCTTCGGGCCTGGGGCTGACCAGGAAAAATATCTCGGCCGCAAACTGGCTCAGAAAAAAAACAACCAGGACCAAGGCAAAGGCAAAAAATAATTTATTTGCTTTCATCGGCGAATTCATGCCTGTGGGTAACCAGTTTCAAACCCAGAGCCAGCAATATAAGGAATAAAAAGGCGTTGGCCGGAATGCGCAGGGAAAAATCAAAAAACGAATGGAAAAAAGCCGCGAATAACGCCGTGAGCACGCCCAAAACTACCGGCTTGATTTCGGGGTGGCGGCGGACGATCCACATGCGCAGCAAGGAGAAAGCCAGGATAGCCAGCAGAGCTAAAAAAGCGATAAAAGCCAATGCTCCCATGTCGGCCAGGTTCTCGACATATTCGTTGTGGGCGTGTTCCACCCAACCTGTCTCTCTGCCGTAGAGGAAATAGGCGTATTTGAAGGTGCCCAATCCGGTGCCGAAAAGGGGAAAGTCGCCGAACATGGTCAATGAGTTGCTCCAATAATCGATGCGCCCCCCTTCGATGTAATTTCCGGTCAAAAACTTGTCCAAAGTGCTTTGCAAGCCGACGAACACCGCCAGCAAAGTGGCCAGAATGAAGAGCAGGCGTAAATGGCGGCGGGCGCTGAAATTGACGCGCAAATAGACCGACATCTGGGCGAAAAACAGGGCCGAAAGGACAAGCACGGCGATGCCAGCGCGGCAGCCGGTCAGGTAGATACCGCCGGCTAGAAGGATGGGCGCCAGGAACAGCAGGATGACCCGCCGGTCTTCGGCAATATGGAGGATCTTTTCCTTGAGGGACTGGCCGGGATCGAAGATGTGCAAGCGGGCGAACAGCAGCCCCAAGGCCAGGGGAAAGATGAGTTCCAGATAAAAAGCGAAATGGTCAGGGTTGTAGATGGTGCCGCGCAGGAATCCGGGCATATGTTTGTCGGCCATGAAAAAGAGGAAGAATTTGCTGTTGCCTTCTCCCAGTTTCAAAAGGCCAAAAATTGTCTGCGCGACCCCGGAAACGACCGCCGTGCCGAACAAAACAAAAATATCATTTTTATCCCAGTCCAGGCGCAATAGGGCAATGAAAAACAGGGCGTAAACCAGGAAACGGGCCAAAGCCAGCAGCGATTCGGCCGGGATCAAGCTCAAGCTGTGAAACGCCGGCAGGGAACCGGAAAGATTTTCGAGGACGCGTGTAACTCCTGGTGAGAGCCACTTGAGCAGAAAAATGGGCAAAGGCAGTAATTGCCAGGCCAGCAGCACAAAAAACACAATTGCCAGATAACGCATGGGGCGCTGATAGAGGAACTTGTACGGCGTCTGTGGCCCCAGAAAAGCCAGAAAGGCGAAAATGGCGAAAAGGAAAAAACAGAGGGGCAGCCAAACGCCGCCCACGCAGCCCAGGGGGAGAGGCGAAATAATGATCAGGACTTGGAGAAAAATCCGCAGTGTTTTTTTATTCATGAATCGCGTTTCTTGAAGAAGTCAAAAAATGTGCTGCGGTGATGATGCCAGAGCGGTTCGCCGATGTCGGGAACAGCCTGGTCGGCGATGACCGCGGCGGGGATGTCGTGCAGGTACAGGGCGATCTTCTCCGGGTCAACATGGGGGAGCAGAGCGGGAACATACGCCAGCTCGGGCTTGCGGCTCTCGAGATCGTGGGCGTCGGAAGCAATGACGTGGACCAGGTTGCCCTGGATCAGCTCATAGGCGCTGCGGCGGGCTTCGCTGCCGAAATCGCCGCGCAAACTGCCGGCGTTGATCTGGCACAAAGCGCCGGCCTTGACCAGCCCGCTCAGGATCCCCGGACTGCGTTGAATCTCCGTGTTGCGCTCGGCATGGGAGATGATGGGGATGAAGCCCTCGGTCATGATCTTAAAAATGAAATCCTTACTGTGGGCATAGACGTAATCGCCGGGAAACTCGAGCAGGAAATAGGAGCCGTTGTTGATGGTCAGCAGGTCGCGGTTGTCCTTCAAGACCGGCAGCAATTCCGAAGTGAAGTAGACCTCGGCGCCACTGACAATCTTGATCTTGAGCTCGCTTTTTTTGGCGGCGGCGCTCCATTTCTCCCAGTCACGGCGCAAGGCGTCGAGGTCCTTGACCTTGCAGGTGCTGCCGCAGGCATGCGGCGTGACCACGGCGGTTTGGATACCGTCGGCTTGGGCGTGGCGCAGCATGGCCAGCGAGACGTCCAGGTCTTCGGCTCCGTCGTCGACTGCGGGCAGGTAATGGCCGTGCAGGTCGATCATGTTTTGCTCTGGCTCTCCTCGTCACCGCGGTATTCGCCGTATTTGTAATGGTACGGGGCGTAAGCGTAGGAAAAGCGGCGCAGGTTGACGTTGTTCAAGATCAGGCCGAAGAGCTTGACGTTGTATTTGTCGATCTCGGCCTTGGCCTTTTCGATGACTTTGCGCGGCGTCTTGCCGCCCCAGGCCACCAGCAGCATCCCGTCGGCGTGCTCGCCCAACAGGATAGCGTCGGAGATGCCTATGAGCGGCGGCGCGTCGATGAAGATGAAGTCGTAGTGCTGGCGCAGCTTGGCCATCACCTCGCCCATGCCCTTGGAGATGATCAGTTCCACCGGGTTGGGTGGAATGGGGCCTGAAGGGATGACATGCAGGTTGGGCTCGCCGATGTAGCGGTAGACGACGTCCTCAATGCGGCTGCGGCCGACCAGGAACGAGGAGATGCCGGCGGTGTTCTTGATGTGGAAGATCTTGTGCACGCGCGGCCGGCGCAGGTCGCAGTCCATGACCAGGACCTTTTTGCCCAGCTGGGTGAAGGCCACGGCCAGGTTGATGATGGTCACGGTCTTGCCCTCCTGCGGCAAAGCCGAGGTGACGACCATGACCTTGGGCGGCTGGTTGGGAGTGGAGAGGAGGAGCGAAGTACGGATATTGCGGTAGTGCTCGGCGAAGGTCGATTCGGGCTCCTTGAAGTTGACCAGCTCGATCGTTTTGATCTTTTGCTCGGACTGCTGCTTCTTGCGGTCTGAGTAGTAGTGGTTGTAATAGGAATGGCCAGGCTTGGCGCCCACGGCCGGAATGAAGCCCAAAGCCGGCAAATGCAGCAGTTTTTCCACTTCCTCGGGCGTTTTCACCGTGTTGTCCAGGTAGTTGAGGGCGAAAATAAGGAAGATGCCGCCGCCAATACCCAGCATCAAGGCTAGCAGCAGGGTGCGTTGCTTGTTGGGCGAAAAGGGGCGTTGCGGGATCTCGGCGCGGTCTACTATTTTGATATTACTGGTTTGCAGCCCATCCAGCCGCGAGCTGAGCATGGACTCCTTCTGCTTGCGGGTTAAAAAATCGAGCAGGTTGGTCATGTTTTGCACTTCGATTTTCAAGCTGTTGTAGTATATGGCGTTGGCGTTGCTCGAGACTACGCTTCCTTTCTGCTGGTTGAGCATATCCATTAGGTAGTTTTCTTTTTTCAGCGCCGCCTGGTACTCGGCTTCGACCTGGTTCAGGACCTTGCGGGCGATGTCGGCGCTTTCGCTTTCAATCCGTTTTTGCAGACCTTCCTGCTGGGAACGCAGGCGCTGCATTTCGGGATAGGAATCCTGGAAGATCTGCGATTTTTTCTTGATCTCCGATTCGCGCGTCGAATATTCCTGCTTCAGACCCTGGATCAGGGTGCTGCTGCGCACGTCTGAATAATTTTCGTAGGATGTGCCCTTGAGTTCGCGGTAAGTGGCCTCGCGGTTGATGCGCTCGATCTGGGCGGCGGTGTAGGCGCTGTTCAGGTCGGAGAGCTTCTGCACCACGGTGCTGTCCTCGCCGCGCAGGTAGTACAGTTCCTTGCGCTTGCCGTATTCCTGCAGTTCCTGCTCTTTCTGGGCCAAATTGCGGCGCATCTCCTCTATTTGGGCGGTCAGGAATTCGGAAGCCTGCTTGGTGGACTCGGCCTTCATCTCCAGGTTGAACTCGATGAACTTGTCGAACAGCGTGTTCACCGTGCGGGCGGCCAGTCTGGAATCAGTGGAAACATAGGAAACGTCCAACAGGCGCGTGTCCGTGACGTTGACCACGCCCAGGCTGCCCAGGAAGCCGGAAACAGCCCCGGCCATTTCTGCGTTGGGGTCGGCGTCTTTTTGATCGCCGCCCAGGATCTTTTGCAGCGAGCCCTGTTTGGGCGCCGGCTTCCTGCTTTCCTGTCCGGGCAGGCGCTCCAGCTCGGTGATGACCTTTTTGGCCAGGGAGCGGCTGGTCAGCACCCGCATCTGGGTGTTGAGGTATTCATTGCTCCAGTCGTTTTCGAAGTTATACTGGTCGAGCAGGTTCATCTGGTTGCGGCCTTCCTTTTCGATGAGCAGGGTACCTTTGGCCATGAACAGCGGCGTCTGCAGCTGGACGCGGATCAAGGCAGCTAGGAGGACTAAGCCTGCGAAATAGTAGACGATCATGCGCCTTTTTTTGATCATCTCCCAGATCTCCTGGAACTGGATGCCTTCTTCCAACAGCAAATCTTCGTTTTGATTGGCGATGGCCATGTTGATTTAATGCCTCCTACAGGATGCTTTCGGGAACGAACACGACGTCGAAGGCCTGGAGTACGAAATCCTTGCGGCCACCGCTGAGAATATCCTTGACGTTGACGTTGATCTTCTTTTCGACACCATCTTCCGTGCGCGTGATCAGCACCTTGCCGCGGCGGGCACGGTCGGTAAATCCCCCGGCCTGGGCGATGGCGCGCAGCAGGGTCACCTCGTCGGAGCCCTTTTTCATGCGCACGGCGCCGGGGTTCTTCACCTGGCCGAAGACGTAGATGTCCATGTACTGGCTGCCCGGAACATTGATGATGTCGCCCGGGAAGATGGGGATGTTATACTTGGGATTGGCTTTTAGGAGAACATCGTCGAGCTTGATAACCAATGATTGGCTGGGGACGTTTTTGAACTGGCGGAAGATGACCACCGTATCGCTGGCCTGTTCACTCAAACCGCCGGCCATGGAGATGACCTGCAGCAGGCTCTGGCGACCGATCAGGTCCACCATGCCCGGGGTTTTCACCGCGCCCATAACCGATATTTTCTTGCTTTGAAATTCCTTGATAAAGATTGTCACCTGGGCGTTCTTCAGGTAATTTTTTTCCAGCATGGTCGCGACCCTCTTTTCCAGGTCAAAGCGGTTCAGCCCCTCGGCCTTCAGCTCGCCCAGGAGAGGAAGACTGATCAGGCCGTTTTCCGAGACGCGCACCGTGATGTTCAGTTCGGGCACCTCGAAGACCGATATTTCCAGCAGGTCCTTGGCGCCGATCTGGTACTCGTAGGACTGGCCAGTCCCGGTCTTGGTCTGGGCGCTAAGCAGCCCGGCGCAAAAGATCAAAGTGATCAATAAAAATGCTTTGCTAAAATTCATAACTGATGAATCCTCCCCAAAAACTGCGGGTATAATCCAAATTCAGAACGTCGGAGCTCAACCTGTAGATAGTATAGGCAAAGCCCAGGGACATGTAGCCCAAAAAAGGGATGGCCAGGTAGTAGCGCTGCTGACGCAGACGGTCGCTGCGCTGGAGCCCCAAATCGAGAAAGGAGTGGTATTTGAGGCGGCCGTCTTCGTAAGAGAATCCGCCCTTCAGGAAGCGGGTCAGGTAGACCTCAGCGCCGCCACCCAATGATTGGTGGTCGTAAAAGAGATCGTTGGAGCCATAGGAAAAATAGGTATCCAGTTCGTAAAACAGGTTGAGGCGCAGGCGTTCGAACAGGGTAATATGGACGTCGCCGCGGCCATTGGGCCGCTGGGTTCTTTGGAAGAGCGGGTTCCCCGGGTCAAAACTCTTGAGACCGATCTGGAAACTGCCCTGCACAACGCCAATCTCGGGAAATTCGACCCCCAGGGCCAACTGCCGGGCCCGGGCGTCGCGTTCGGATCGGTTTGCGAAGACATAGTCGCACATTTCGTAATTGAGGTAAACAACCGTGCGGGTGAATACGCGGCGGTTGAGATTGAGACCGTAGACGTTCTCGCGGTGGCTCAGACTCTCGGCTAGGTTGAAATTCCCCATATAAGGATCATCATCGTAGGCCAGCTTGTTGAATTTAACATAGGCGGTCAAAAAAAGGTTGGAGCGGCGGCCGAATTCGACCTCGCCCGACCATTCACTGCCGGTATAGCGGAAGGGGCGGCTGAATTCCAGGTTGGGGCGTTGGTTCAGGTTGTTCTGGACGTAACCGGCCTTCAGGTTGAAAGGGCCGGCGTAGCTGTAGGCGGCTGTGCCGAAGCGGTTGCTCCAGGCCCGCAGGTTCTTGTTCTCCAGGTAGAACGTGTAGACGGGCAGGTCCTTAGCCTCCAGAATGAAGCGGTTGGCGACGACGGCCGAAACGCGCAGTCCCAAGCCGATGTCGACGCTCCAGTCGGGACTTTCTTTTTCCTCGTAGGTGTAAATATTGCTGGTGTAGCCGGCGTTTTCCAGCAACAGCAACGGCGTGAAGTAGAGAAAGCCAAGCTTGAAACGGGATTCTTCAATTATCTTATCTTTGACTGCGAAGAAGTCGTCAGCCCGGAGAAGTGGTAGTGTTAAAGAGAAGACCAGGAGCATCATTAAAAAGATACATAGGGGGGATGCTTGCAATAGCCTCTGATTCCGTGACAGATAATGTTCGAATTTTTTCATAAAATTCGGTCTTTGTTGGTATTTTACCTTATTTAGCCTCCAAACGCAAGGGAAACGGTTGGATAAAACCGATCACCGAAATACGCAATTCATGATCCGTGATTAGTAAAACAAAGAATATTTTAAATACTTCGCTAAATTGCTGTTCAGAATTACGAATCCCCTGCGGAGATTGTTTCACTAGATGATTTCAACAGCTCACCACGCTGGTTGAAATCATAGTGAGAGCAACCTAGGTCGGCGGATGATTGGTGTTGCCCATCTAGGACAAACCAATCAGATCCACCAGAATAGGCGGATGATTTGTGCTGCTAAATTCCCGTCGGGCTTACCTGTTTCTCCACGATCTTGGGAATGCCGAACGTTATCCCATTTGTTGCGCCTTCAACTAAAGCCCACCCCACCGGCAGGATAAAGAAGCACTTGGGCGACTTGCAACTCACCTGGTAACCTGGTTTTTCTTCGAGCTTGGGCAGGGTGAAGCAGGCCATCTGCTTTTTTGGTTTGATCTGGACCAAGGCGTCGACGTTGTAGTCCTTGCCCTTGTATTGGATGCCTACGGCGTAGATGCCGGGCAGGATTTCCGGGATTTTGTAGACGCCGTTATTCTTGGTTTTTTCTGATCTGTAGATCTTTTCGGTCGTGGTCTCGCGGATCAGGACCACGGCGTCACTCAAGGGTTTCTTGCCGTCGTCGCCGTAAACGAGACCGTTCAATTTGCCCAAGTTATCCTGGGCAGGGGTGACAAGTGGCCAAGCGGCTAATAAAAATGGAAAAAGAAACAAAATACTGATTTGTTTTTTAAAGAGATTACTCATTTATTTTAATGCCTCTGACTGATATAATTATAACTGAATTTTAGAAAATTGCAATAGAAAAAATACTTTTTTTATTTTTTTTTGGCCGGCAGCTGTTGTTTGGCCTTTAATTCATCCATAAGCACCATCAGGCGGTGCACATAATCAGGATTTTTGATTTCTTTAGAATATTTGTTGCCGTTGGCCAAGTCTTCACGCTTGAGAAACGAAACGGCCAGGTAAAAAGCGGCGTCTTCACGGAATTCCTCGTCCAGGCGCTCGGTGATTTTTTCCAGGCGCTTGATGCACTTTTTATAATCCTGTTGCTGAAAGGCCAGGAACGCTTGCAGAAACGGCAGCTTGAGGTCGTCGCCGGCGATTTTTTCCAGGCGCTTCAGGTTGGCTTCGGCCAGCTGGAACTTGTTTTGGCCGATCAAGTCCCAAGTCTCGTAAAACAGGTTGAAAAAAGGCAGGGAAGCGGATTTGGCGCCGGGCTGTTCCAGGTATTTCAGGGCGCGGACCATAATGGAAAGATCGCGTTCTATTTCTTTTGGCTTTGCCAGTTTGTCAATATCGCTTCCGCCCAAAGCGATTTTCATCTTTTCCAGCAGCGCCTTGCTCTCATCCATCGCCCCCTTTTTATATTGCGCCAAGGCGTAATAATAATAGAGCTCGGGGACGAATTCTTTTTCATCGATCAGCCCGAATTCGGCGATCTTGAAGTTTTCCAGGGCTTCATCGTATTTGCCAGCCAGATATAGGGCTTTGCCATCGTTCAGGAGATTCGTATAGAAGGGATCGGCAGCGGGAGAGATCGAGATAATGATTATAATTAAGGTTAACAATAATATTATTCGTTTCGACATGGATGTTTTGCCTCCAGTAGGTTTGATTTTAGTATAAATTCGTGGAAAAAGATAGAGCAATCGTACTCGGTGTAGGGTATAAGGTTGAGGGTGTAAGGTGGGAAAGGCGATTTCGAGACATAAGGCATTTTCTCGTTAAAGGTAGAAGGTTTTAGGTATCAAGGTAATGAAGACATTTCAGAGTTCACTAAAGTTTTTTCACTTTTTTTCTTTTCTTCCCCTCAACCTTAAACCTTACACCTTATACCGAGAAGACTTTTTATGCTTTTAAACGAGTTTTTATCAATCTTTCCAACATTCCAGAAAGATTCAAACATTCTTCCTGGATCTCTGCGAAGATTGTTTGAGGAATATAGCCGATCTCTTGGGCAATCTCGAATTGGGTCATCAATTCGGCGCAAGATCCCTTGGCAATATGAAAATGCCTGACCGATTGTTTATTCGTACCCAAAGTGTCCCCTTCAGCAATATTGCTGGGAATGGAAACAGCAGCCCTGCGAACTTGATCTCGTAAGCCATAGTCTGAATTGAATCTCCCCTTCCCGGATATTTCATAGACTTTTACAGCCAGTGTTTTCCCTCTTTGCCACACTTTCAATTCCCTAAACCCTTTTATGTCAGACATTTTTATTGCTTTCTCTTTCCTTGAACCCTATGCCCGTTTTTTTTCTTTTTCTTACCGTCTACCTTAAACCAATCTCGTTTATAGCCTTACCGTCAACCGTTTACCGATTTCATTGCTTTTTTCTTTTCTTACCTTCTACCGTAAACCGTCCACCGTATACCTATATCCTATCTATCACCTCTCACCTATGACCTATTTTTTTTCTTTCCAATACATCAAATCCTGACATTACGGCGTCAGAAATAATATCTTGCAATAAACTGGAATCTCCCGTCGTTTGAAATTTATTCAAATATTTAATATACAGAGGTTTTTTTTCTTGCGCAATCAGCGCGGGCGGGAAATTTTTTCGCAGCAGCATGATCTGCATCAGAAGTCTGCCAATTCTGCCATTGCCATCAGAAAAAGGATGAATTTGTTCAAAGCGTCCATGAATTTCAGAAACATGGGCAATTGTGTCTTTGACGGGAGCATTGCAATTTTTTATCAATTCTTTCATCAAGACGGGAACTTTCAAATAATTCGCGGTTGGAATATAGGCGCCCAAAATTCTTACTCCGTGAATACGGTAGGCACCGGCATCCTCGCGAATACTGTTCATTAAAATGAAATGCAATTTTAAAACCAATTCCTGGTTTAATTTATTATTTTCAAGGACCCAAGCGAATAAATATCTCAACGCGGACTGATGATTTTTGGCCTCCAATTGTTCGGTTAAACTCCGATGCGGCGGGGAAACATTTTCAAAAAGTATTCCGGCCGTTTCGTCTTCGGTCAAGGTGCTGCCTTCAATCCGATTGGTGTTGTAAGTCAAGGATAAAACAAATTGCTTATGAATATCGGGGTTGGCTAAAATTTCTTTCACCATTCCAGGGTGTTTTTGACTTTTTTTTGCGATGACTTCTTTTTTGGCTTGCAGTAAAGTATCCGGAATAATCTTTATTCCGGCATATTGGGAATACAATTCATTTATGGCTTCCTGCTTCTTTTTTCGAGGAAGTGATTTTTCATTAATCCAGCTATTCAGCGTAGCAAAAGACACTTGCAATTGTCTGGATATTTTTTCCTGGGTTAGTCCGGAAATTCGCTGTATGAGTCTTAATTTTTCTGATATTTTCATAATGCAATTTTACACAACTTTATATAATTTGTCAAAATCATCAATCTTTATAAAGTTATCAAACGTGCTCCCTTCCACTCGCCACTGTATTGAATCGCCATTGCCATTTTTTCATTTTTACCTTTTACCTTTATCCCTTTTCTCCTCTACACTCGAACTCTCAAACTCACCCCCTCCCCCACCCGCGTTGCGGGATGGCATCGCCAGATGCCTCGAAAAATCTCGGCATGGCGATGCGTACCTCTCTTGCGAATAGAGGGGGCAAAGCCCTACTCCCCTTCTCTTCGGGAAGAGAAAGAGCCGAGGGCTGAGTTGGAAACAGAGTTCGATATACTGCGGCTCCTTGTTTTTTTTTCTTCACTTTTACCTTTTTCCTTTTACCTTTTTACTTTTTCCTTTTACCTTTATAGTCTTTCTCTTCAACCTCGAACATTGTTTCTTAGGTCATGGGTTATGGGTTATAGGTCATAGGTTAAGAAAGAAAATGGGAAATCTTTCCTACCTCTCACCTATTACCCCTTACCTATTTACCCCTTCTTTTCTGCCAAAATGATTTCCCATAAACTTTCCCCAAGCGCAGCAAATATCGCGGCCAGTCGGAGAAACGATCGATCAATGGCAGGAGCAGCCGAATTTTGATTTGCGTCAATCGTTGCTCCGGGAAGCGGTAAATGGGAAAAGTCCCGGGGCGTAGATATCTGTCCAACCAGCGGCGGCGCAGCCAACCCGGGCGCAATCTGGCAAAAACCATCTCGGGAATTTCGGCATGCTGCTGTTCTTTGGCGGCCAGCAGCACGTAATAGGCGATGGTCTGTAAGCGAAATTGGGTGCAGCGCTGAATAAAAGCATTCCAGTTCAATTGCCGCTTGCGCGTCAGCAGGGCAATATCCAAAACATGCTTGGACTCAATAACAAAAAAAAAACTTGCTCCCATGTGCAGGCACAGATGGAGCAGAAGGTCTTCCAAACCCAAACCCAAGGCCGTTGTTTCGCCGAAAACAAACTTCTCGGCGCGAGCGAAAAGCCCGGCGCTATCGAGCGGGTAACGGTCGTGGCCGCTCAGCCAGCGGTGCAGCTCGACCAATTCCCCCCAGGGAGAACGGAACTCCCAATGCTTGAAATCGCGCTGAATTTCAGATGGAAAAGTGTCGTAAGCGAAAGGTTTGAAGCCGTTTTCCAGCAAAATAGTTGCGGCCATTTCGAAATCTCCAGGCCGCACCATGATATCCAGGTCGCAATAGAGACGCTCCCTGGGCAAATCGTAAACCGTATGCCCCAAATGGGGTCCTTTCAGAAGTATGACCTCTATGTTCTTTTCGGCTAATATTTCCTTGATTTTTTTAAATGTCACCTCGGCCCGCAATTGCTGAATGGTTATTGGCAGGTTAGTTTCTGAAAGAGGGGAATTAGAGTTCATTAGTAAGTAGTTAGTAGACAGTAGACAGTAGTTAGTAGTAAGAAAAAAGAAGTAGACAGTAGATAGTAGTCAGTAGAAATTGCAATTGCCCGAAATTTTTCTTGTCTATGTGATTTCATGAAATTTTCTTACTACTGACTACTAACTACTAACTACTGACTACTTTTTTACATAAAACGCTTGGCATACCTGGAATCCGCCAACAGCACTTCAACACTCTCCGGAAACTGATCTATGAACCAAGACATAAAGGCACTAACATCCACGCTTTGCGCCAGCATGGCATCCCGCTTTTTAGCGAGGTCTTTCCGGTATTCTCCCCTATCCTGCAAATTTTCCATCCCTTTGGTCAGCGCATCCCTGAAGCCGCTCCGGGGAAAGGCATTGAGCAAGCCATACCGCTTTTCCAGGTCGGAAATATATCCGGGGCGAAGGTCGCTGCAATATATCGACGGCACGCCAAGCACGGCCGCTTCGGCGGCCATGGTGGCACCCTCGCCGAAAACCAACGCTGAATGGGCCATGACCTGGTGGATCAGTTCCGGTGACGTTTTCAATCGCAGCGATTCGAGCCCGTTCGGTAGCACACCCTCGGCCGAGATGAATACCTTGGCCAGTCCGGAAAATGAAGCGGCTAATTCCTGCTTCTCCTCAATGCTTAGGCCGCAATGGCTGATGTCGTGAACAGCCTGCCAGGAAACAAAACGCAACAGGACGTATTTTTCCCCTGCTGTCAATCCCAGATCTTTCAAAATTAAATTGTCGGGCTGGAAATAACGGGGGGAAAGGTACGCAAGTTCGAAATAGCCGTCAAAGCTGAGTTGGCGCCGGCTTAATGTTTTCTTGAAGCAGGAGGGCACCACAATGGCGTCACTGCAAAAAGAGTAAATTTTCTGCACTAGCCGGTTCTGCTCGGTGTCGTCGAAAACGATCATAGGAGTTTTGGTGAGTAGCCTCAGGTTGGCCAGATATGGCGATCCGAAACTTAGTAAAAGGTCGGGCTTTATTTTCTTGGCGAGTTTAAGCAATTTGAAGTCGGTTTTTATTAAATAGATAAATTTCCCAAAAATGCTGGAAGCTCCAGCGCCGCGGCTAACAGCGGGCAGGCCGAAAGCGCTGCATAGGTCTTTTATATGATCACGCTCGCGATAGACACAATGCAATTCATGCCCTTTTTGTTTGAGCAGAGGGATCAGGTTCTTCAATACATGAACATTCTTCGGATGGCCGAGGTCGGTTAGGATTTTCATTGTTCGAAACCAAAAGATAAGTAGACAGTAGACAGTAGACAGTAGTTAGTAGTAGGAAAAGACATTAAACATAAGGTTGCAATCATGTCAACAATATGTTGCAAAATAGACTTTTCATGTACCACAAAAATCGATTAATTGTCTTTTAGTGCACATGGCCAAATTCACTTTTTTTAACAAAAAATTTAAAACTTAAAACTCTTTTCTTTTGGTTTTCTCTTTTTTTTAATTCACAACTCAAAACTTACAACTCAAAACTTTACAATGTCCCCCCCTTCCCTCCGATCTCTCTATTAGTAAAAATTATCCGCGGTAAGCAGCCTTACTTTTGCTTCCGGATATCTATTTTTAAAAGCCTTGTTAATGGCTTTCCGCTTATATTTCAGTTCCACCCCGATAAGTTCGTTCATTTTTTCCAGCACCACGTCGATTTCCGAACCTTGTTTTGTCCGCCAATAATAAAATTTGCAATTTTTATCCGCATAACTGTCTTGCTTTGTTAATTCGCTGATTATGAAATTTTCAAACAAAGCCCCCTTATCGGTCCTGGCCTCCAAAGCGGAAAAATCGCCAATGAGCGCGTTGCGGACTCCGGTATCGTAGAAAAATATTTTTGCCGCTTTGGAAATCTCATCTCTTTTATTTTTTGAATAGGGATACAGGCGAAACAGAACAAAACTCTGCTCAAAAATTTCAATATACCTCTTAATGGTTCGCTGATCAGCCTTCAAACTATTGGCCAATTCGGAATAATTTATGAGATTGCCAATTTGAAAGGCCAATAATTTCAACAAGTCTTTGGCTAATTTTTTATCCTCAATCAAATTCAATTCTAAAATATCCTTAAAAATCAAACTATCCACAAAATTCCGAAGATATTTTTCGTCATTGGGATGCTCAATTAAATGAGGATATTGTCCATAAATCAGGACATTATTTAAAATATTTTTTATATCAAATTTATAAAACTGATCATTGGGATTATATTTCTGATCATCAATTATTTTTTCTAAAATATTAAAATTCAAATCCCTGGTAATGCCTTTCTGGTTCAAATATTCGGAAAAAGTGAGCGGATAAATATTATAATCAATTTTTCTTCCGGCCAAACTTTCTCCGGTTTTATTTTTTATATGAAAAGAAGAAGAGCCGGTGATAATCAGTTTTATATTTTCCAGTTGATCATAAATTATTTTTACCGCTCTGCCGGGATTGTCAAGCAGATGAATTTCATCAATAATGACCTCCTGGGAATTTTTATTTATTAATGTTTTATACGTCTCAATATCGTACGATTCCAATATTTTTTTTATTGGTTCATTGTCAACCAAAAAATAGTCCGCTTGGGGAAATATTTTTTTGACCATAGTTGTTTTTCCAACCTGCCTTGAACCAAGCAAGATAAGCACTTGCTTATATTTTTCAAAGTGTTGGTTAATTTTAAAATCCAGGTGTCTTTTCATAATAATATATTACTTTTTAGACATTATATGTTTAAAAAGATATATCCAATTATACATAATGATTTAATATTGTCAAATTCCTCAATAAAAAATCTTGCTGACATATAAGGAACGGTTTTAGGTTTTAAGTTGAAAATCACTGCAAGAAGAAACTGTAAGATCAATATTTTGATAGCGCTATTAACTCAAAACTCATAATTCAAAACCTACGACCTTAACCCCTCGCCCATAGCCTTCTTCCAATCTATAGCCCCTTTCCCATAGCCCCTCGTCTGTATTTTTACTACTATCTACTATTCATGATTAAGAACGGGCGGGTCAGCGACCGCGCCCCTACCCTTACGAGCTTTTAGCGTGATGGAAAAGAATGTTATTAGCAGCCTTAAAGAAATAAACAAAATCCGTGCGCCACGGGTGTTTTTTATATCTTTCCAAATAACGTGATTCTGATTCCCATACTTCTTCGATCCATTGCGGCATATCCGCATAGTATGGCGGGATCAAACCAGGTTTGAAACGGACTCGCTCTTTCTGCAGATCTTCCGGATAGGTTTTAAAGAATGTCTCGCTAAGAGGTCGAACTCCTATAAGCTTTATATCGCGCTTCAGCCAGTTGACAAGCATGGGCAGCTCATCCAGCCAGGTCTTGCGGAAGAAGCGGCCCCAAGAAGTGATGCGGAAATCGCCCTTGATCTTGCCCGATTCTTCCAATTGATTTTTCTCAAAAATATACTGATGGAGATACTCGGAGAACGGGTGCATGGTGCGCAGTTTGTAAATGAAGAGGACCTTGCCGCCCTTGCCCAAGCGGCGCTGGCGGAAGACCGGGCCATACGAAGGTCGTGGGTCCGTGCGCGGTTCCTTTGTCTTCTTGGCGATGAAATAATAGATGTTGCTTATGGGGCGCAGGCCGATGACTTCGAAGCCGCAATAATAGAGACGGCCCAGGACCTCGGTGCGTGAAAAGACCCGCTTTTTACCGCGCGAAAAAAAGAAATAGATACTCTTCAGCACCGGCAGCTTGGGCATGATGCGCTTGTAGAAAAAATCCACGACATAAAAGATGCGGGCGAACCAGCGGGGAAATTTACTGAAAATCCGCTGATGGCGCTGGTCGAGGGATTCGAAGCAACCGATGAAGACGCCGCCCTTTTTCATTTTTTTATTTATGGCGATGATGACGCGATTCACATAGCGGAAGTTGTTCACCTTCTCGAAGTTAAAGAAAAAGCCCAGCGAATCGTCCTCCATGATCTCGATGTTCTCCGTATCACCGGAGAACATGAAAATCGAGCTGAATATATCGAAACGGCCGAGGTCGACATATTTCTTGATGAAATCGAAGACATCCTGGAATTTCTTCAAAAACAGTCGCTCAAGTTTTTGCTTTAATATTTCCTGGCTATCGTCCATCTCCTGGAAACGGTATCTGTCCTTGACGATCTCCTCAGTATCCTCTTCGTCTGCTTCGGCCGCTACCTGCGGGTGGGCCAGCTCGTCGGCCAGCAACTCGGCCGGATCCTCGTCGGCGCGCTTGAACTGGAACACCATGTAATAAACCAGCACCACGAAATTTTCCAGCAGGGCAAACGTTGCGATCGAACCAAAGACGATCAGGCGTGACATATTGCCGCGTGCGGCAACGAAAGCTGCAAACGAGACCAATCCGAGTATCAGCGCTTCCGATTGCCAGAACGGGATGAACGCATTCCAGAAACCGTCTTCTGTCTTTACCTTGAACCGATGAACCAAAAGGGAGACCAGCAGCCAGGTGAAAAACAGTCCCATCAGGACGATCTGGTATTTTTCTTCCAGGCGGAAGGTGGCGCGTTTGGAAAAGTAGACCAGGAAAAACGCGGCCAAAATGGCCAGCAATTCGATAAAGAAAAAAATCACGCTAAAAGGGATAAGTCGGCCCGGTTCCCGCTGGCGCAGAAATATAAAATGAAATGCCAGGTAAATGCTCTCCAAAACAAAATAAATCCCGATGGAACCGAAGATAATAAACCTGGAGAGATTGACCCAACCAATGAAGTAGAGCAGCAACGTCAAAAGTGAAACAAAGATGATCGCCGCGAGCCAGTAAGGCTGTAGCAGGGAAAAGTAATCCTGTTTTTCGAGTATTTTATATTTTTTTGAAAGGATGGTAACCAAAAACCAAGTCAGGAACAAGATCGGCAAAAACTTGCGAAAGGGCTCTTCGATATAGAGATCGCCGCGGCGCAGCCAGTAGACTGCAGTAAAAGCTATAGCTAAAAAGATCCCGTCAAGCAATACTTTTAACCAGTAATAACGTTCTTTTGCTAAATAATTATTTGCCATTTATTTTTTTGCTAGTTTTCTTTCATTCTTTTTATTTCGATATATTTTATCATATTTTTAATCTTCAGGCAGATCAATTACTTAATCCAGAGGAAATAATTATCATTCCAACGAGGGGGGTTATCTGCCTTCGTTCTTCCCAATCGCCCAAAGTCTATTGCCTCTCACCTATCATCCGTAATCTCATCATCTTCCAACTAATCACTCCCCCTAAAACCAAACCTACGCAATTTGCCATTAAATCAAAAATATTGAACGATCTATAAGGCAACATGTACTGTGCCCCCTCCGAAATACCTGCCAGCAAAAACCCCACCCCCAACGCCAGCATGAAAAAACCAACACTTCTTTTTTCCTTCCATCTCCAGTGGAGCAGCACCATCCAGGGAATGAACAGCAGCGCGTGCAGCAGATGATCCAAGCGAACGTGCAGCACCCATGCCCGGTTCAAGGCTACTTTGGTATTGATCATGGCGGTCGATAGGGCCAGGATGGTCAGCACATAGCTGATTATCAACCAGGTGAGCGTTCTAATACTGAGTTTCATTTCAAAAAGTTTCAAAGTTACACAGTGACAAAGATTCTATTTCCATGTAACTCTGTTACTTTGTCACTTGATCTTGTAATTCAAAATTGCCCGCAGGCACCTGCCACTCGTATTACCATCCCAAAGTTCAGGCCGCATTGGATTTCGTTCACTTGCCAGAGTTTTTTTATATTCAGTTCGGATCTTTTCCACATCGTTACCCACCAGCACGCTGGCGCCGCCATGCTCGCGTAAAGTCACCGGCCGCTCCGTGTTCCAACGCAAGGTCAGGCAGGGGGTGCCCAACACCGTGCACTCCTCCTGCAGGCCCCCGCTGTCAGTAAAAACCATTCTCGCGTCCATATTGAGACGCAACATTTCATGATAGCCAATAGGTTTCAGTAGAATCATGTTTTTCGATTTAATTACTTCGTCCCAAAGACCGAATTCCTGCAACCTCTTTTCGGCCCGGGGATGGATCGGCCAGATCAAAGGCATGTCTTGGGTCACTACTTGGCAAAGAAAAGTGATGAGCGGCCGCAGGACATGCGGATGATCCACATTCGATGGCCGATGCATGGTTATAACCGCGTAATTTCCTTTTTTCAAAGCGGAAATTTCCGTTTTTAAGGATTTGTTTGCATTTTTAGATTTTACTTCTAATAATCGGTTTTCAGTGCAAATATCCTCAACATTCAATTTGGCTGCTTTGGCTCGATTGGCTTCCAGGGTATCGATCATGATATTCCCGACAAAAACGATCTTGTTTTCGGCTACGCCTTCTTTCTTGAGATTTTCAATGGACAACCTGTCGGGTGTAAGCAACAGGTCGGCCAGGCGATCGGTGACCAGGCGGTTGATCTCCTCGGGCATGGTCAAATCTCCTGAACGCAACCCGGCCTCGATGTGGCATACCCGCACTCCTTCCTTCTTGGCCGTCACCGAGCAGGCCAGGGTGGCATTGACATCGCCGACCACCACTACCCAATCGGGCTTTTCTTGCCGCAATACCTTTTCAAAAGCTATCATTGTGTTGCCGACCTGCTCGGCGTGGCTGCCTGACCCGACTTCGAGGTTAATATCCGGATCCGGGATATTCAGGGCTTTAAAAAAAGCTTGCGACATGCTTACATCGTAATGCTGGCCGGTGTGGACCAATACATGATGGACCTGCCGTTTGGTAGGGAGATCAGGCGTTTGATTGTAGTTCTCAACAGCCCGGACAAATGGCGCAATTTTCATAAAATTCGGCCGAGCGCCGACGACGGAAATAATTTTCATTGTTCACTCATTAAAATAAAACCTAATTCCTTAATATCAAAAAGCAATTAATCCCTTCGAGAAAATCGAATTCCATATCGAGATAAATATTGAATAAAAAATTCACCTATCTCGCTTGAACCTTTTCTTTCCATGGCCAGCAAAGATAATATTAGGATCTCTTTTTTATTAGTAAAATTAAGGTCTCCATTGAATGCCCATTTTAAGATAATAACCGAGTCTTCAAAGTTATTTTTTATAGTAGAATCATAATCTGATTCTAAAACGATCATGTTATGTTTTTTTCGACCTTTTGCAAATGAATAATAGACATTATCTTTTTCATTGCGCTTGGTAATGGCATACCCAAAATGCTTCATATATTCAATAAAATCAATTTCGATATCATTAAATAACAAATTTTTTTCCTTATCCTCAAGCTTATGCAAGTACGCATTTTTTACAATTTTTAAAGGAAATCTCCCTGCAAAAGAATTGTCTGGAATATTCTTATTAATCATACTATTGGGCATAATGACAACATCATTTCCAATTTTCACATTTGGGTTAATGAATGTATTGAAAGGAATCCAGACGTTTTTTCCGATTTCTATCGGACCAAAAATTGCGGGATACCCGTTTAGCACGGATAGCCATGAACTATGAGTAAATAATTTGGAAAAACCTCCGATGGCAGTATCATCCCCTATTGTAATCGGCTTGGTCGGATTTAGAAATACTCCCTGCATAATTAAACATCTTTTCCCAATGATCAAATCCGAGTCGGGGTTGTGAATCCCGCCAACAAGGACATTCTCTCTAATTCGCGAATCTTCTCCCACAATTATTTTTTCCGCTTTTAAAAAACAAAACGAGCCCACCAAGGTGAACCGATCTACTTTTATTGTTTTAGCCTTAATGATTGAAAAAGCTCCGATGTGAACATTTCCGCCAATGGAAACATTTTTTCCCTGGATTACGCTAGCAAATCCGATTTTCACTTTTTTCCCAATCTTATACCCTTTCAACTTATACAATAAAACCTTTATTGGACCTGGTAGAATCCCGATCGTTAAAACTGATTTAAATGGGATCCGTTCATTTTGTAATTTCATTTTTTGTTTTTATTGACCTCTTGATAATATTTTTTACAAACTGAAAATATTTTTCCTGGGTCCAAATAAAAACATTCTCAGTCCATCTTTGAGGATGGAAGTTGATAAATATCGGTCTTTTTATTTTTCCTTTTTTTAGTATATCGATAAGCTCAAATGTACTCAAATTCAAATAACTTGAATCAGTGAAATCATTAATACTTGAATCAAATTTGTTCCACTTTCGACCCGTGTCGGTAAAGTATTCTAGTTTTTTAAAATCAATATCCTTATAAGGTTCACCAATAATGCCAAGATCCCGATAATTATATTTCTTCCACAAATCAATGTTTTTAAATTTTGACAAAGGGCTTCCGTGCATGCAAATAGAAGTAACATCAACTTCGTTCCTCATCCTACTCAAATTCAATTGAAAAGTTTCCCACGCTTTCATGAAATCTCCATTTGAATCACTAAGATCCTCATAATGGTAACCGATCTCATGACCCAGACTCGCTATTTCCTTTAACAAATCTGGTATAAAAATATTATTTTTAATACGAAAATAATAAGTCCCTTTTATATTAAGTCCGTTCTCGAGCTTCGCCATTCTAAGTGCAAAATCAGGCCTTTTATCCACATCATGTCTTAAAATTGCTATTCTTTTTGCATAATCAGGAATCGATAAAAAATCTTTTACTGGAATGAACTGATAATTATCACATTGGATTTGACGCAACAATTGAAGAAAAACATTTATTGTAAAATCAAATTTCATTTAAAAGTATATTGAATGTTTGGATCTTTCCTGAACATATTAAAACTATCCGGATAGTTTTCAATGAACCAAACCAGAAAAGAAGTGACATCTATCTTTTCACTTAACATCCGATCTCTTTTCTCTTGCCAACTTTTTTTTATATTCTTTTTTCGGATTAGCTCAAAAACTTTTTGTATAAGCTTTTCTGGTTGATTGGTTTGTATCCCATATGTCAGATCATATTTATGCTCAAGTTCATTTAAATAACTAAGCTTGCCGACAAAGTCATTGAACCTCAAGGCGGGAGTCCCTAATACAGCCGCTTCGGCTGTCATGGTTTGGCTGTCACCTATAAATAAATCCGCATAATATAGAGCATCATGCATATTTGCAGGGTGAATATTGATGATATATTTGGAAAGAGGCCCATTGATCATTTTTTCAGAAGTAATGTAAATATTGCCATATTGCCCAAGAATATTTGATAGTTTTTGAGCCAACTCACTCGAAATCCCCTTCTTCCCAACATCATGGTATGCTTCCAATCTAGAAAATCTTAAAATAAAATACGGTTTACTATTTTTTATCAAATCACTCACATTTTCAATGTTTGGAGTAAAATATTTTGGTGACAAATAACATAATTCGTGAAGACCATTGTAACCAATTTGCTTTTTCTGCCATTTTCCGACTCGGCAATTCCATGGAGTGATAAGCGCAGAAGCAAATGGAGGGCCTATTTTTGCATATTGGGCGACTTGATCCAAATCATCCTCAAAAACCAAAAGAGAGGGTATTTTGAATAATTTTCCAATATGAGTAATTTCCGGTCCGCTTGCCACCATTATGTCCGGACGAAATTTACGTACAATTTGAAATAATTTATAATCCTTTTGGATTAATGAATAAACAATAGATATTTTGGAATCTCCCCTTCCATTCATTAATATGTTTTCATAAGGAAAACCGGCTTTTAAAACCAATTCTTCTAATACATCTTTTTTTTGAATTGCAATTAATATTTTATGATTCTTTTCCTTTAAACTGATAATAATGTTTTTAAACAAATGAAAATGAGCAGGATGTGCAAAATAAAAAAGAAATTTCATTTTACCAACCTTTTATACTTGATTAAAATATGGAAAAACCAATGGGCAAGCCTCCAAGTTCAAGAAACCCTTACTAATCTCATTAATCTCATTTCGTTGAGCTTTTTTATTTCCATTAGCAATTATTTTGATGCCGGGCAGTTTAATATTATACCTGCCCAGGAATAGCCCACGCCAAATCCTGCCAGTAATATATTTCCTTTTAGCTTGTTCTCAATTAGCGCTTCCTTTAGCGCAATAGGGATCGTTGAACTGACAGTATTGCCCACATTTTCAATAAAATAATAAAATTTATCTTCTTCTATCCCTATTTTTTTCCTAAGAAAATTCATAAGATATTTATTGGCCTGGTGGAAGACAAACAGAGATATATCATCCTTTGATAAATTATTCTTAGCCAGCGTGTCTTTAACCAACAAAGGCACATTCTCCAAAGTAAAATTGAATATTTCAGAACCATTCATGTACAAATGATCAGAGGAAAGCGGATTGCCCCCCTCATCAAAACACAGGTCATTCTTGGCTTTCGGAAAACGGAACGCGCCTGTTTTGGTAATGAGATTTTCCGCTCCCCGGCCATCGGTCCCAAGGCTGAAATTCAAAATTTCAGCGAATCCTTTTTCCGATACCAAAGTCGCCGCTGCCCCGTCACCAAAAATGGTGCGGTTGCTTTTATCTTTTGGATGCAAGTGCTTTGAATAGGTCTCAGCGGTAAGCAACAATACATTCCGAACTATTCCGCCCAGGATCAATCCTTTGGCCAGCGCTAACCCATAGACATAACCTGAACACCCCAGGTTAAAATCAAGCGCTCCGGCGCTGGTAGGAATTCCCAACCTGTCTTGTAAAATACAAGCCGTTGTCGGCAAAAAATAATCGGGGCTCTGCGTGCAAAGCAAAAGGAAATCTATATCTTGCGAAGAAATGTCGTTTTCTGCAAAAAGTTTCCTGGCGGCTTGTTCGGCCATGTCTCCAGCTGTTTGATCCACAGCCGCAATGTGCCTTTTGTTTACGCCGATTTTCGAAGCGACCTTTTCAACCGACCATTCAGGAAATTCAGCCAACAAATTCTCATTTGTCAGCATTAGTTCCGGCAAATAATAAGAAATGCATTTAATAAAGGCTTTGATTGTTGTCATATTAGAGTGTATCCCCCGTCGATCACTATATTGGAACCGGTCATCCAAACGCTTGCATCTGAAAGCAGATAAATTACTGCATAGGCCACTTCTTCCGGTTTTCCAAAACGTTTCAAAGGGTATTTTTTTTCATCGTCTGCCAATTGTTCTTTGGTTATCACACCTTCTGAAAAAATGTTCGTGCTAATCATCCCCGGGTTCACACAGTTCACGCGTATGCCTTTATGAGCCAGATCCAATGCCATTCCTTTCACCAATCCGTTTATAGCTCCTTTGCTTGCTGAATAAATTGATCCACCAATTGATGAACAAAATACACCTGAAATAGACGAAATAAATACAATAGATGATCCATTCCGAAGTTTTTTATTCTTTATTATGAGTTGATTCAATACCGCAGGAGCAACAAAATTCACATTTAAAACTTCTTTAATGACCGTTTTATTTGCAAATTGAAATGGTAGTGGCTTTGTAATACCAGCGCAATTTACTATTCCATCAATAATAGGCAATTGATCTACAATCGAATTAATGTCTTCTTCCTGTTGAAAATCCGCCAGTATTTGCTGATGTCCATTTCCAACCAGTAGAAAATTTGTGGCTTCCAACCTTCCTTTGTTTCTCCCGCATATAATGATTTTGGCACCTAATTTTGAACATTCGATGGCAATTGCCTTTCCAATTCCGGAGGAAGCCCCGGTTACTAAAAGCACTTTGCCTTCAAGAGAAAATGGGTTGTACATTATGTCCGTGATTTAACAATATCAAAAATATCATTGATCGTAGAAGATTTCCGAATTTCCTCGCCAAGTAATTTAACTTTATAAACCTCATCCACCATTGCGATTATGGCCATTGCTGTTAAGGATGACCATTCATCCTTTTCCTTGAATCTGGTGTTTGCATTAAACTCGCATGTGTCGGTTTCCTCATATTGCGCAGCTACATTTTTAATAAAATCAGCAATTTCCATAACGATCCTCCTCTTTATCAATAACTACGATTAATATACTAATAAACATCAATTAAATCAATATTTTGGCCCAACTTCTTTTAATGCGTTATCAAAAAATCTTTTCAAATAATCAGCCCGATTATCAATTGCCATAAGACGGAAAATCATAAGGGGCAAGTCTCCAGGTTCTAGAAATCATCATCGGCTTTCATCACACCAATACTATTATCTTAATTCTTTTTTCATTCAATGCTCGGGATTTTTAAAACGCGGCCAACATGGGCGATCTCGGCCGAAGTGCCGATCATGACGTCAGGACGATCGTGACGGACAATATTAAAAAGCTTGGCATCACGACGAATCAATCCAAGGGCGATCGACAAGCGATTATCCTTCCGACCTTGCGGCATGATATTGATATAGGGGAAATTGTAGACTTTGAGAAGATTCTCCAAAACGTCCTTCTTTTTTATGACGGTTTTGGTATCATGACCATCTTTTTGCAATTGGAGCAAAACATTCCTAAAAAGATGAAAATGTGCGGGATGGCCCAGATAGAATAAATACTTCATGTTTTTTATGCGTTTCAGACTTAGAAATGTCTAAAACCTATGCAAAAAAGTTAAATCAAAGCAGCCCTTTACAAGATATATAATTGTTATTTTATTCATTTCTTTTTTTCTGCCAAAACTGTTGCCCAATATAAAATTTGTTCGCCATTAGCAGCAATGTTGACTAGTGTTTTGGATGTTTTAAATAGATCAAAATCATTTTCATATAAACTTTGCGTTAAATTTGTTTGATTTATGGGTTTCATTTATGGTTTTTTTATATACATCAATTATTTTATTTGCAATCGTAACAGAATCCAAACCAAGAGCTTCAATTCTTTGTCTTCCGTTTGTTTTACCTTTTGATTGCGCAAATTGCAGCGCCAGTCGAACTTTCTCAGTCACATCTTTTTCATCAAATAAGGCGAGATAGCATCCTTCTATATCGCCGAACAGCCAGGCGATATCCCCGACATTCGTTGCAACTATGGGACGATTGCATGCCATTGCTTCTTTTATGACGTTTGGGCTTCCTTCCCATAAACTGGTGAGTATCACCACATCAGCCGCATTCATCCAGATGGGAACTTGGTCAAGCGGTACGCTTGATAGCGAGTGCATCTCGGCATTTTTGTCATTCAACAGTATGAACGCCTCATGTGCAAGGGCATGATTTTTTTCCTGACGGGACGGGGTTGCCGCAAAAAGAATGTGCTGTTTATTGATATCCCAGCCAATTTTATTTTGAGAATCCATTTTATCCAATGGAGTAAATATATCCATGTCAACTCCATTCGGAATAACCGTTAAAGAGGCAATTTTCATGTTTTTTTGCATATCTTCCGACTTGACTATGATATGACGCCAATAGATCATACTTAACACATACGTAACGATCCTCGCAAGACGGGATGATTTCACGTCACTGCCCATCAATGATACCACTAGGGGTTTTGCCCCGGCCAATATAGCCAGGTATGCCGACAGGGAATAGTGCGCATGAACGAGATCCGGCCTAATTTCCCTTATTGAAGCTTTTAATTTGCTCAAGTTTCCCAGATAGCCTCGAAAGCCTTTGCCCTTAATGGTAAAAAAATGGATCTCAAGCCCCTGCTTTATTAAAGAATCACCCTGATGTTTCACAACAGGGCTGATATTTTCCTTCGCGTTGCCGCTGGAAATAAAGAGAATCTTCATAATGATAACAATTCAGGATGTTTTTCCAAATATTTCACAACTCCCCAAACATATTCTTCTTCTAGATTCAGCTTTTTTTTTTGTATTTCCCAACGACCATTCTCAAAAACAAATAAATCATCGCTGAAGTCTATTGTTGAGGTTCCGAAATAAATTGCCTGAAACTCATGAATGATATTCGATTTCCCATCAAAAGCAAAATCCAATGAAAGATGAGGGACATCCAATTTCTCAAAAATAACCTTTATTGAATCCAACATCAATTCTGTTATTCCAGATTTTGAACCAGCCCGGTAATTATAATGACTGCCACTAGCTCTAAAATCATTTTGCTTGATGCCTCTGTTTAGGACATAATAACGATTCCCATAAACAAGCACCTTCCAATCATTTTTCAGTTCCGGAATGAATTTTTGTATTATAAATTTGTTTTGATATTTTGACACCATTTGATATCCATTATGCTTTTTGCTTCTAAGTATATCCTTTAATTCTGAAATGTAATGAGGAGAGCGGCTTAATTTTCTTGCGCTCTTTTCAAGTTCATTATTGTTGTTCGCAAGGAAAACCCCTCGGCTCATGGCACCCGCTGATGCTTTAATCACGCAAGGATATTTGATTTTTTCTCGTTTAATATCAATTATCAATTCCTCTAAAGTGCCATATAACAAACTTTTGTTGCCGCTTACTTTCTCCCCCAGTAAACGCTCTCGTAGGATTTCCATATAAACTTTATTGCTATGGGCGCGTAATAAATCGTATCTGGGAATTATAAACGCCCCGGCTCTTTCCAAGCCAAATACTACATCTTCAATAAAACTTTTATAATTCAGCCCTATTTCTTCGGATGAAGTGTAAATGACTATTTTATTTTTCCAGTCATCATTAAAATCTACCTCCTTCATTCGAATAAATTCAACTTCATAGCCGCGCTTATTAAAATTCGTTTTTATTAGCTCTTTATCAAATCCGGAGCGATAAGGTTGGGCTTTATATTTGCTGCCAAAATTGTTTTTGTAGTCAGTAAGAGCAATTATTTTATTCATTATTTTCATTTCCTTTATTCATCATCTTAGAAGCCATGTTGATCTTTGTAATTTGCTAAAATGAATATTTTATTAGAATTGATTTTTAAAGTATTTATTTAAACTCATTATATTCTTTCAATATGACTTAACCAACCTTGTGCAGGTGTAAAAGGATAACTATAATTTATTAATTCCTTTAATAATACTTTTTTTGAGTTGATTTTTACTTCGATATCCTTAGGATTAAAACTTGTTAAGCTTGGTGAAGAATTAAATGCACCTTTTATTAGTGGGATTTTAAATGGCTCAAAGCCCATTAAAAGTCCATGTACATATTCAATAATAGTTGATGAAGAACCAAAGGTCACCATTCCAAGATAAACCGGCTCCGATTTAAGTGGCCCATCATGGTCACCTGCAATTATTGCATCAGTTATTGAGAATATCTTCCTTTGCATATTATTGCTTATAGTGCCATTAGATGTACCGTAAAGTAATATTTTATTCAAATCTACTGTCATTCTCCAAACTGTATCATTCCCGTACCAACTTCCCGAAATGCTACCGTTAATTCCAAGTATTTTCCGTAATAAAGTATTAACTCTATTTATATTCTTATAAATCACATATTTATTATTGCCAATATTTTGATTTGAAAGATCATTTAATATCTCACCGGCTTTTTTCAATTTAGACTTTCCGTAATAACAGTCGCCTCCTTCAAAAGAGCCACCAAATCTATGATGCGGTAAATAATCCTTATCACCATTTAATCCAACCAAGTTTTTAAGAGCACCTGTTAATCCAGCCTTTTGGTGCGTTTTTAGTTTAGGTAAATTTATTATAACGTCAACAATAAATGGATCTTTTGTCATTAAATATCTGTGAACTTTTTTTTGATGATTTTCATTAAGTGATCGATGATCATAGTCAGAAACTCTAAAATTGGGGTTAATACTAGTAATTTCCTCTAATGAACTATTTTCAGCCAAATCAAAGAGGATATAGTCGCATTTCTCAATCAACTCAGTTTTTACTGATGCTTTACTAGTTATCGGATCACGGAAGAAATGTGATCTTCGATAATCTTTAATTTCTATTGGAATATTATATTTATTTCTCATTCGCTCAAGCCATTGCCAATCAGACAATTTATTAAAATTGCAGCTTTGTATTGGAGAATCCCCAATAATCACTTTGGCGGGATTGCATTTCAGAACTTCTTCTAAAATACACTCAATAAATACTTCATGTGTAATTAAACATTCAAGCCCATTTTTAGAAGAATTATAGTGATTCACCCAATTGGGTTTAAGGAGTACAGTATAACCAGGCTTAACAATTTCAAGGCAGGGAATGTTTTTATCAAGGATTCCTAATCCTCCGGAAAATAGAGCTTGTTTTATTAGGTTTTGTACATATTCTTTTTTGTATCCATATTTTTTTATATAAGTCCTGTTTTCGATATACCCTATTCCGACAAGATTTTCTTTATGCATAATTACTTTCAAATAATATTTCTTTGATTCCCTAAATATCTAATTAAAATATAGAGCTTCATGCTTACCAGCACACACCCTTATTGAATATTTTTCATTAAACAATCTAATATTTACTTCCCGTATCCGCATTATTTTTATGCTGTCAAGTCTGCAGAATTTATCAATAATATCAACGATGTCATCTTTTTCAGTTGATGTAGACAAGAAACCGTTTACACCATCCGTGATAATATCCGGAATGCCTCCAACTGAGGTTGACAATATGGGAAGGCCTACACTTAATGCTTCAAGAATGACAATTGGCATGCCTTCAAATCGAGATGTAAGAATCAGAGCATCGCAATATTTCATATAATCAGCGACATTCTCTTTTATTCCGAGGAAAACTATTTGATTTTTTGATAGTTGGCTAACCTTCTGAACTTGCTCAGTTATTTCCGGCGATCCATTGCCAATAATAATCAATTTAGTTTTCCCCAACCTTGCATCTTCAAATACCTCCAATAATAGCGGGGTATTTTTTTGAAAACCCAATCGCCCGATACAAAGAAATACATTGGAAGTACTATTATCTCTAAAAATCTCAATGTCTTTTTTGACATTTTCTGCAAAAAATGATTTTTCCATTTCTACAATTCCATTTTCAATCATACTGAATTGTAATTTTGGAAAAGCCTCTGAAAATTTATCAAAAATTGACTTAGAAAGGCATATATTCATTACTCTTCGATAAAAGGGAAGCAAATTTAACCTTGAGAATAATTTCTGATGAGGTTCAAAGGTATTATGTATTGTGTGATAAAAATGTATATCTCTAAAGAATGGAATCAATAAAATGATGTATTTTAGAGGCATTGTTAAGTGGACATGCACAATATCAGGCTTTTCTTTTTTCAATATTTCAAACAAATTATAAAGAACTTTTAAGTCAAGCCCCTTACTTTTATTTAATTGAATAAGCTTAACTTTTTTATTGATCTTTTTAGCAAAGAACATGCTTTCTTCAATTTTTTTTATGGATAATACTGTAACATCATGGTTGCTGGCCAATTCATTCGACAATTCAACAACCAGCTTTTCAGCTCCGCCATTACCCAATGAAGAAATAACCTGAAATATTTTCATACAATTTGCGCCGGATAAATCTATGTTGAAATCAATAATGCTGCTACTTCAAATTGATCAATCCTTCCTTTTATGATAAATAAGATTCAATATGTCTGCGAAATACCATATTGAGACTGTTTTAATCTTTCTCCATATATCCAGCTATCCTTCACTACATGCCCAGTATTTTTTGAAACTACCTTATAATTATTATTTATAAGATACTCTGTTATTGTATCCTTTATTTTTGATTCAAATTTCGAAATTAAGAAATCATGACATGAAATAGCAATGTAATCAATAATCTTTATAGACTCGTTCATTCCCTTAATCGCATCCATTTCGGCTCCTTCAATGTTCATTTTTAGAAAATTAATCTTTAAAATATTGTTCATTTCTACGTATTCATCAAGCGTCATGGCTTTTATGGCGATGCCATTTAGATGATCGGGCCAAATTTTATTTTCTGCATGATTATCTCTATTTTCGATATAGAGCATGCTATTCTGATCACTAATGGCAACATTTGAAATGACTAAATTATCGAAGCCATTTACATCCTTTAATAAGCATAGTGAATGATAGGTATCTGGATGTGCCTCAATTGCATAAACTTTTCCAGAACCAACTTTCATTGAAAAAATTATTGTTTCTGTCCCTACTCCAGCGCCAATATCGACAATTACATCTCCGTCACTAGGTTTATATTGAACAAAATTTATTTGATTGACATATTGTTCAAAATAGGCAATACATGCATTCCAGTTAGGTCTTTTATCAATATAAAAGCACAATTCGCGATGAAATTGCATCCATCTATTATTACTTCGATCATACTTAAATCTATTTATAATTCCTGTTTTATAAAAAGAAATAAGCTTAAAGAATATGCAAATTACCCATCTAAATCCCTTTTTATCAAATATTTTAATAAATTTTTTTGATAATTTCATAAAATTCCTTTTTAGTTTAAAATTACCAACAAAATAATATTACTGTGGATGGCACATCATCGTTATGGTTTTTGGCCAATTCATGCTCCAATTTACCAATCGGCCTATCATTCTACCGTATTCCGACGAAGGAATCTCCTGAAATATTTTATCTCGACTTGAACAAATCAATTATAGGGTGTAACCAAGTGTATTGTGTAGCATAATATAGAATCTTTTCCCTTTGAGATATCGTTATACCTGATTGCTTCAAACAGCTATATGCTTCTCTTGAAAGGGCTTTGTTGCCGATATTATAAGCATCAACCAGATTTGATCTGCAATAGTTCTCTTTCAGCATGGTCTTGATTTCATCATTAGCACCATACCTTTCAGCAAAATAAGCCCTTATCTCATGGATTTTCTGATGAAAACCATGTAACTTATCCGGATTTTTCGTTCTGCTCATTGATTCAGGAAGTAATCGGTACGTCGCAAAAACCTCATCCATATAATGAATTTTGGAATGGCGGGCTAATGCCAGCCATATTGAAATATCCAGTAATCGCCAATCCTTTGACATTATCTCAGTATCTTGCAAATAGTGCTTTTCAAATAAATCGCGTCTGAAACAGACGGTCATTGTTTTGACAGAATGAGAAGGCATCATCAGAAAGTCGAAAATATCACCGCTTGGAATCCGAATATTATTTGTTTTGTTGAAGGCTTCTACTATTTTACCTGTTTTTTGGTCAAGATGATTTACGTCTCCATGCACAAGGCCGTAATCAGGATTGGCTTCTAAAAATTCCACTTGCTTTTGAAGCTTGTACGGGTCAGTCCAGAAATCGTCGCCTTCGCAAAAGGAAATGTATTTGCCAAAACAATTAGGAAAAACGAACTTACTGGCCAGGTTAACACCTTTGGAATATTGGTTTCCCTTTTGCAATATCGGGAATATTCGATCGTGATGTTTTTCCGCATATTCCCTTATAATAATGGCCGTAGAATCTGACGAGGCATCATCATGGACAATAATATTGAAGGGGAATGTTGTTTTTTGCATTAAAATGCTCTCAATTGCCTGGCCTATAAAAGCCGCATGATTAAATGTCAGGCAACAAACATTCACCAATGGATTCTTTTCAGTAATACTTTTCACGGGAATTGAATTTTATTCTCTTTGATTATACCAAGAAATGATGCATTTCGAGAAATGCGGTTCGTATTAAACCGCTTGCTATCGCAGCCGATCGGCATCGATAACACATTTATATATATAAATATAATCAAGCTGCGGAAATGACTTGTTCACATTTTTAAATTCCATTATTTTTGCAAAACAACCACACTTCATTATGACCTGGTCACAAGTTGGATTTTTATATATTATGTGAACGACTTTTTTAGATTCTTTCACTGACAGAATGATATTGTCTAATACCTTTTGAAAAACCTCCTCAGGAAATGGATTGTAAAAGTAAATGTAATTATAGGGATCATAATTCCTGAAATCGATCGCATTCATGCAAAATAAATCAACATTAGTAATGTTAAGTTTTTTTAAATTATTCCTGCAAATCAGATGTAGTTTTTCTGAATATTCGACTCCGGCAATACTGCGAAATGGATATCTTGAGAATTCAATAAGGGCACTCCCCTTCCCGCTTCCCAAATCAATAATGCCGTCATCCTTGCCAATCCGCAATGTGTTTAATGCCCTCCGTAAATATTTCTTTTTCGAATACTCATACCGGTAGCCCATGGAGTTATTCAGACCCAGTTCATCGATATCAACATATTTTACCGTGTCAATCCCTTTCGCTTGTTCAAGTAACCGCAGTATTTTATATAGTCCGATTCGCTTAATTCTTTCTATTTTTTGATTATTCATGAATTTCAATCCGCGATATTTTTATTGATATCAAATTTTCTGTCGGCCTGATAAATGATGAATCCAGCCCGGTCACCGCTTTCTTTTATGGGCAGCAATTTGTTTGAATGAATTTCCTTCTGCACAATTTCAGGATAATCATTCGAGTGTAAAATGTATTGGCCGACATATTCCGTCTCCTGGGCAAGGAAATAGATCCCTGCAAAATGATCGTTTTTTATATTCGGGGGCGTGAAATCATCCGTGGCCACTTCAATGCATCCCTTGACATAGTCATAGGAAGTTGACAATTTGACCAGATCGGAACCGATCATATCCCCTCCCATTCGAGCCCCCATCTCAATAATATACAAATCTCCATTACTGTCCATTTTAATCTCAGTATGGCTTGCGCTAGAATAAATATGTAATGCAGTTAATGTTTTTTCGGTAATATCAATGATTTTCTTTTTTTGAGCCTCAGAAATTTGAGCCGGTTGATGATGCTCCAATTCAACAAAATAGGGCTCACCGGTCGTGACCTTGTCCGTAATGGCAATAAAACAGTGCTTCCCTTTATTAGAAAGATACTCCACGCTAAATTCGCGACCATCAATATACTGCTCAACAAGAACAGCCCCCAATTTCGAATAGGTTATCGCCCTTCTAAATGCTTCAATTAATTCTGTTTCATTGTTTACTTTTGTTACGCCCCGGCTGCCGCCGGAATCAATCGGCTTTACAATCAATGGGTATTGATGATGAATTCCATGCAGCTCTATTTCCGATCGAATCAACTGGTATTCAGGAACGAGAATTTTGTTTTTACTTAATTGCCGCCTCATGGCAAATTTATCGGAAGTAAATTCCAAGCATGATCTTGGATTTCCCGGCAAAGTTAATTTTTCCGCAATATAGTTAACGGTGGGCAGTGCCGATTCAAGTGTAAAAGAGAGCACTCCATCAATTTTTAACTTTTTACAGACATCCAATATTTTTTCTTTTTCTGTAAAAGAAATCGGATAAAAATAATCCGCAATTTCTTTGCATACAGCGCCATTCTCCCAAGCAAAACTGTGGACCTCATATCCCAATTCCTTCGCTTGTTTATAATGATGCAGCAAAGGGCTATTCGCACCGATGACGGCTATCTTCTTTCTGTCCATTCCGAGATTCAGCTTATTTGATTGACCTTTGAAATATTTCATGATAATGGTCAATACGAGTTCCAAATTCTCCGGTGTTACCCTTTGATCTACAGGCAAAGGGATTAAATTCCTTGTCATGTGGCTTTCGATGGCTTCGTTTTGCGTCCATTTCAAAACATTCGGCCAATATGTTGGAACCCATATTTTACGTTCCATAAGTTTTTGCTTCAATTCTGGCTTAGTAGTTAGAAACGGATAAACCATTGGAACGGATCCCTTGCAAACATGTATATCAAGTTCATTATATTTTGATAGTTTTTCGTGTAAAATCAAGAAATTATCTATTCTTTTTTTCCGCACAGATTTATAATCAATATTGCCAAGCAACGCGTTAGTGAGTTTTGACATTTGCTTTATCGATTGCCCGATGAAACGGCTTTCATTCGCTTTAAAATCAGGATAGCCTGTTTCGGCTCCATACTCGATGCGTTTCAGCAAATGCGCAAACCTGTTTTCGGAGTGATCCAAACGCAAATCGAATGCAGGCGCTCCAGCAAGATAAAGGTAAGCACCGTCCGGCACGCCAAAAAACTTGCGGCAGGAATAAAACGTCGAAATATCTTTGATGGGTTTCGAAAAAAAAGCTTGTGAATTGTCTACAATTAGATTTCCGCATCTATGAGCGAGCTTCGATAAAAAGCGATCCTTTAAACCAAAATAATTTGTATATAAAAAAGCTTCATTAGGTTTTATCTGCGCATAATTGAAAATGGGTTCAAGATTTCTGTCAACAGAGTAAAACTCATACTTTACTTTGAGTTTTTTGAAAGGCTCAAGGATGGCGTCACAGGTGTAATAGGGCACAAAAACTCTTGAATATTTGCGCAAGAGAAGGATAAATTCCAACGCATTTCGCCCGGAATTCAATTGAATCGCATGATTATGGTATTCTCCCCCTTTGCGCAATTCCAGCTCAAAATAACCGCCAATGGAATTCATGTCAACTCGTATTGGTTCAGCATCTCTCTGATTTCCGTTTGGGAATTGTTCAATAGCACATCCATTATCGAGAGGCCGGGAATGAATCCATTTTCAGTCTGATTGTACGGTTTGGCATTGTCCTGCAGGAATTTCAAATCGATTCCGGCAGAAGAAAAAGCCTCTTTCGAGTATAGTCCTTTGCCGCCAATGGAGTTGATATACGTCGTGGCCCTTAATTTATTGCAAATATCGATGACTTTGTCCTGCCCTTTAAGTTCATTGTTTTTAGTGATCTCCGATGACAGTACTATTGGGGTGGTTATTCCAAGGTATTCGATAACAATTTGGTTTGAGCTGAAAATAAAGCGCGAGAGGTTTGTTTCGTCCTGGTTAAAAATTCTGGACAATAGAGGCTCAATATCCTTGAGGAAAGGCGCCCGGCTATAGGCCTGTAAAAATGTTTTCAATAGTTTAAGGCGATTCGTGCCTACCGTTACTTCATTGATTTTCTTAAAGGAGCCAGCCCCCTTTACTTCAAGTGTGAACAAAAATTCCTTTTTATTCAGCAAAATCCTGTTCCGGTTAATCCATCCTTGTTTGATATAGGAGACATCATCATAATAAACGAACCTATCGACGGAATGGATTAACTGGAAATACCCGATGTAAGGCAAAAAATACGGCTGCATGATGGCCAGTTTCATTTTGTATGGCTTTTGATCACCCGGATTATTTTTCTTTGTTCGCTATCTTTCAAATCCTGATAAATCGGCAGACATAAGACCTTGTTGGCAACTTCATGCGCGTTTTTCAGGTTTTCCGGGCTTGAAGAAGGCAGTGAACTGTAGGTAGAAAAACTGCTGATCAGCGGATAAAAATATTTTCGGCCCCAGATGCCATGCTCTTTAAGCGTATCATACAATTGATCACGATTCAGCCCATAGACTTCTTTATCAATCAGCACCGGGAAATAGCCGTAATTATACCTCACATTATCAAGATATTCTAAGCATCTTAAACCTTTGGTACCCCCTAGTTCTTTGCGGTACCTATCTACAATTCTTCTTCTTTTTTCAATGTTTTCGTCAATGTATTTCAGTTGCAATAATCCGAAAGCGGCCTGTATTTCATTCATTTTGGCATTGATGCCCGGGCCCACCACGGTCGTTTCATCGGCAAACCCGAAGTTTTTAAGGTAGTCGATTCTTTTTTTGGTTTTTTCGTCCGGGCAAACAATGGCCCCTCCCTCAAACGTATTGAAGACCTTCGTAGCATGGAAGCTCAATATGGACAAATCGCCGTGCTGCAGGATGGATCGATTGTCGAGTTTCACTCCGAAGCAATGCGCGGCGTCGTAAATGACTTTCAAGCCGTATTTATCAGCAATTTCCCGTATTTTTTCAACATTGCATGGATTTCCATAAACATGCACAGGTAATATTGCAGTGGTATTGGGCGTAATAGCCGCTTCGATTTTGTTCGCGTCAATATTGCACGTATCAGGATCAATGTCCACAAAAACCGGTTTGATGTTGTTCCACCACAGACAATGGGTAGTGGCCACAAAACTGAACGGAGTGGTTATGACCTCGCCTGTAACGCGAAGCTCCTGAAGTGCGATCATCAATGCCAGGGTTCCGTTTGCGAACAAAGAAATGTATTTCACCCCAAGATATTTGCACAGTGCCCATTCCAATTGCCGGTGAAACTCTCCATTATTGGTAAGCCATTTCGACTTCCATATTTTCTCCAAATAGGGAAGAAATTCTTCGAGCGGGGGGAGAAAAGGTTGGGTGACTGGCGTGTATTGTTTAATTAAGTCTTTAGAAGATAAATTTGTTTTCATTTTACTATACATTATTTGCTAATAAATAGGATTTTGCGATTACTTTAATTTCCCTATATTCATTAATATTTAATAATTCGCATAAGGCGATAACAATTGATGCCCCAAGTATTAATTGAATAATCAGTATATACATGCTTTTTAAAGGCAGAAAATAACCGGCAAATGAAACGATCAAAGCAGATATTAGAGCAATCAAAAAAGAAGGGAAGATATCCTTGATCTGGGTTATTACAGAATAGTTAATAAAACGCTTTGTCCAATAGCCGTTAAGAAAAATAGCAAATGCTGAAAAAATGGCCATACCAACGATCATGGCATTTATGCCATAGAAGATCCCAAATAAGATCACGGGAATAACCAGCACTTTTTTAATAATTTCAAGTCTCAGAAATAAATCCGACCTGCCTTTTATCTGTAACAAATTGAGGTTTAATGCATGAATCGGATATTGCACGCCCACAAAGCACAACAGTTGCAAATAGATAATTGAGTTTCGCCATTTTTCCCCAATGAGGGTTAGCACAAGGGGCTTGGCAACAGCCGCCAATCCAAACATCAGAACAAAACTAATTAGCATTGAAGATTTAATAAGCTTCCTGAAAGCAGCCTTTAATTGAGCATCATCATCTTGCAATTTTGAAAGAACCGGATAACTCACCCTGGTGATAATTCCATTTATATTGGAAGAAGGTAATTTTTGGAATTGATCGGCTCGTGTGTAATACCCCAATTCCTTAGCTGAAAAAATCTTGCCGATTATCAAATAATAAACATTTTGATAGGCAGTTTCCATTAAGCCGCTTACAAGCAATCGCGAACCGAATGAGAACAGGTTTTTAAAAGAATCAATGCTGAAAATAAGTTTGGGGATCCATTTGTTCCATATCCATAATAAAAATGAATTGATCACCCTCTGACTGATGGTTTTAGCGACAAGGCTCCATACGCCAAACCCTTTAAATGCCATTGTGATGCCGATTACGCCTGAAGATACCGTGGCGATCACAGAGATTTTTGTCTGCAGCTTGAAGTCAATTCTTCTTGTCAAGATGGTCCGTTGCACCATTGACAACGCATCAATGACAAGAACGACGCTCAAAACGCGAACCAGCATGGTGAGCTGGGGCTCATTATAGAAATTGCTTATCGCCGGAGCACTTAAAAACAGGATGGCAAAAAACAAACACCCCACGATGAAATTAAATATGAATACGGTCGATAAATCCGTATCCGAACAATCTTGTTTTCTGATCAATGCCTGGCTGAAGCCACTGTCGATAAATGATTGGGAAACGGCAATAAAAAAAGTGATCATCCCGATTAGCCCGAACTCTTTGGCTGTTAGTAACCTGGCCAGTACGATCCCGACAACAAAATAAATCCCCTGGTTGGCAAAGCTGTCAACAAAGCTCCATACAAGCCCTGAAATTGTTTTCTGCTTTAGTGATGCCAATTCAGTACTTCACTTCAACTATTAAAATGTGGTCGATTCAATTTAGCCTGAAATTCCAAACCAGGACAATTGCAAATATGGCAATAATGTATATTTTTTCGAATTTGTATTTCTTGTAATACAATTTATTGCTTTTCATGAATATTCCAAAAAAGGAAATAATATAAATAAAGGGGAAATGCGGCATATTCAACCGCAACTCAAAAGATTCCAGAATAAATGCCAGAGAAAACATCTCAAAAAGGGCAAAAGCGGCAATGGGATACATGATTGTTTTCCTGGTTTTAAAGATCAGCCAAAGTCCCATGAAAAAATAATAGGACAATATGACACGTAACAATAGTCCGGTTGAATATAGGAATACATTTTCCTTGCCTTTAAAGGTAAAAGTTGGAAGGGGACCGATGAGGCTTGACAAAAGACTTACACTATAGGCATTTTGAACCGATCCCGCTTGTTTGGCTGCCGGCGAAACCCCAGCCATTATCGCTTCCGTTGAAGACAGGTAGCGCTTTGCCGAGACATAAATATCGGGGAAAATAAAGGCCGAGGCAATAATTATGACGAGGGCGACGATCAGATAGTAAGGGCTTTTTGTGGTTTTTGGGAATATCAGGAAGGCCAATGCCGCGATCGCGAAGGCCAGCACCACCGGTCGCAATATGAAAATGAAAAATCCGAAAGGAAGAATCGCCGCAAGCAAGTTCAGCTTTCGTTTGAAGAAATAGGAATAGGCGTAGTAAAAGAAGCCGATCACGTTGAAGCAAAAAAAGCTTTCTTTCAGTCCGCTCGCGTGAAAATAGAACATGAAGGACGCGCAGCTGAAAGCCAGGGCGCTCATGAAGGCCGCCTTGCGCTCAATAATAAACGTCATGGTTTTGAACAGCATGACGGCCGATGCGGCCCCAAGGACGACATTGACGAAGTTCACGAAGAGGTTGGAAGGGATCACGCGATACAGCGTACTGACATACAAAAACATCCCCCATTCCTCGAAGTCGACATACTTTCCCAGCCAAGTCAAGCCGCCGGCAAACGACATGGAGGATATTTTCAGCGAAAGCGCGTGGTAAAAAGATGAATCGGCGGAATTGAATTCCAGATAGGTCCCGTGATGCGTGTAAAACAGCCAATTGCATATGAAAACAAAGATAAGTAAATATAAAAAAACGATCCTGGCAAGGTTTTTTGAGTTGCAGGCCGACGTCTTCAGGCCAAGCGTTAGTTTTAACAAAATATAATACGAAAAAAATGCAAAAACATTGAGTGAATAAGCATAATAACTCACATCGTTATTGAAATTGAAATTGGAATTTGCGCCGCTTCTGAATGCGGCAAGGACCAGCATAATGGCCGCACCGAATAGCAAATAGGCATTTAGCGAACGATTCAGTATTTTATTGAACATATTTCAAGGAGACCTTCATGCTCGGCAAATCGCATATTTATTTTTCATTGGATTTATACAATGTAATATTGATGCCTTCGTAAAAAGTCAGGCGGCATTTTGAAGGGAAAAATCGAATTTTCCCCATAATGGAGTAACCAGTTTTTTAGAGATGGAACGGGGTCAGGTCTAAATTTTAAATTTAATTGTCTTTTTTTCTTGATCATAAGTCGTTGGTCGATGTTCATGGGGGAAAGGGGTTAAGTTTTAAGTTTTAAGGGTTAAGGGTTATGAGTTAAGTTTTAAGGGAAATGGATTTGATGAGGCCGTGGAGCATGGATGATATTTCTTTTAGTTCGGCAACGAGTTCAGTGGCTTGGGTATCCAGGTAAATGCCTATTTGTTAGAGCCTTATAATAAATTTTCTGCGCTTTTAGCAAAGAAAATTTGTTATCTAAGGCTCTCATCCAGCTCTGCTGGGTTGGGCGATATAGACTTGCGTGCGTAATTCGCCGGCTGAACCCTTGGCAATGTGCAAAAAGCGAATATATTCGGCTTTGCTATTCCTTTCGGCCCCTTCAGCAATATTGGAAGCTATGGAGATCGCCGCTCGCGTCATCTGGTCTTTCAATCCGTAATCCCGGCAATCTTTCAAAATTTCATATGCGTGCACCGCCAGCTTGCAAGCCCGCTTCCAAACATCCAACTCCTCAAACGAACGATACGGCATCTTCACACCTTCTTTCTTAAACCTTAATCTCTTAACCCTTAACCCTTAATAACGATGAACGAAGGCACGTTGATCGGAAATCAAAGCCAGCAGTTTGGATTCAACCATAGAGAACTTCCAAGAGCGCGTTCAATTTCGCGTACTGGCGGCGGCCAGCCAGCCGTTTTTTCCAGGTGCCGGCCAGCCGTTCACGGCCAAGCAGTTTTTCCATTTGGACGATAGCACTGATATCGCCGTAAACCAGGATCTTTTCCACCACGATCTCCTCGGGCAAATCGGCGTCAGGGCGATAGCTCCAGAAGTAATCGTGGGGAAATGGCAATTGGTCAATGCGCATTGGTCTCTGCGAAATCAGTGTTAGTGTTAGTGATAGTGTTAGTGATGAATAAATCAGGAAATGCCATTTTCATATCTCTTGTTTGTATTTAATCCTTAAACTCATAACGTCTTCACTCCTGAACTCATTAACCTATAAGCCCTTAAAAAGGATTTCCTTATGCATGGCGTTTGAAAAGCAATGAAAAAAAGTGATGAATTTCGGGATAATAATTCAACTTTTTTCTGCCGGCAGCCCTGAAAAACACACTGGCCGCGTTTTTTATGCCCATGACCTTGAAAAGTTCGCGAACGGCATCCATGTCCCCATAATTCAGTATGGTTTCCAACAGCAATTCTGGGCTGATGTTTTCCTTTTCATGCTCCGGGGTGTACCAGAAATACTGACTGTGTTCACGGATGAATTTTTTTATTTCAGGAGTGTACATGATTTGATTTATGGTTTATTATAGCTCATTTTAGCAATTTTTTCAAGAAATTAGTTAAAGGATTGATGAGTTAAAGAGTTGAAGAGCCGAAGAGTAGCACAACTCATTGACAATACCAGGAGATCATTTCTTGCAAACCTTTTTCAAAATCGACCATGGCCTTGAAATTGAACTCTCTCTCGGCCCTGCTGGTATCCAGCATCCGCCGCGGCTGGCCGTCCGGTTTGGTCGCGTCCCACTCAATGCGGCCGTTGTAGCCGGTTATTCGCACTATCACATCGACCAGATCTCTGATCTTGATTTCAAAACCGGCACCTAGATTCACAGGATCGGGTTTATCATAGCGCTCGGTAGCCAAAATGATGCCTTCAGCCGCATCCTCGACATAGAGAAATTCGCGGGAAGCGTTGCCCGTGCCCCAGACAGTAATTGGGAGATCTTGTTGATGGGTTAAAGAGTTTAAGGGTTGAAGAGTTGAAGAGCAGTACAAACCATTTGCCGACATAAATGACATTCTTTGGCGGACTGCTTCCTTGCCGCCCATAGCATCAACGACCTTTTTAATCAAAGCCGGGATCACATGGGAAGAAGCCGGATCAAAATTGTCGCCCGGTCCGTAGAGGTTGACCGGAAAGAGGACGATGGAATTAAAGCCGTATTGCTGGCGGTAGGCTTGGGATTGGACCAGCAGCATTTTTTTCGCCAAGCCATAGGGCGCGTTGGTCTCCTCGGGATAACCGTTCCACAGGTCTTCTTCCTTGAAGGGCACCGGGGTGAACTTGGGATAAGAACAGATGGTGGCCAGGGCCACGAATTTTTCGATTTTACACAAGAAACCTTCATGAAGCAGCTGCACGCCCATCATCAGGTTGTCATAAAAGAAGCGGCCAGGATTTTCGCGGTTAGCGCCGATGCCGCCGACCACGGCCGCCAGGTGGATGACGATTTCTGGTTTCTGTTCTTCATACATTTTACGGATACTTTGCATATCCCGCAAGTCGAATTCAGGTTGGTCGGCAATAAGAACTTCAGAACATCCACGTTCTTCTCTTAGCTTCCGTACCAAGTGTGTACCAAGAAATCCTTTGCCGCCGGTGACAGTGATACGTTTGGTTTTTAAGTCAAGCATTTAGTTCTCACTGGAATTTGTTAATGAGTTGATGAGTAGATGGGTAAATGGGTTAGGAAAGTGAGATACACTTGTTTGATCCTCATTATTCATTAACAACTCCCACCCTTTTCACTCATCATTAGCTTTTAAACTCTTTATAACCTTTGCGACCTTTACATAATTCTTGAGGCAAGGGCTCTTCCTCGTTCAGGTCAAGGCATTTTAGAATCCCAGGAGATACTTCCTTATAACGAAATCCACTCTCAGGACAAACCATTATTCCATCGGGACCAGGTTTTAGGACATGCCCGTGACGCGACATCCACCCTTTCTGCTTGCCGGGGACACCAACTATAAAGGCATAATCAGGAACGTCTTTGGTGACGACCGCGCCGGCGGCGATAAAGCAATAGCGGCCCAAAGTGATGCCGCAGACTATAGTAGCGTTGGCGCCGATGGTAGTTCCGCGGCGGATCAGGGTTTTTTCATACAGCGAGTGGCGCAGAATTTGCGAACGAGGATTACTGACATTGGTTAAAACACAGGAAGGACCAAGGAAGACGTCAGATTCGATCGTGATCCCTTCATAAACCGACACATTGTTCTGAATCTTGACATTATCCCCAATCACCACGTTGTTGCCGATATTAACATTCTGGCCAAGGATGCAGCGG